>Ga0308170_10000213_pt1 | contig 95224 bp, 73 predicted proteins | sample PhyBR2_2_FD_202136 | JGI IMG/M metagenome (GOLD analysis project Ga0308170, IMG submission 202136) | Phyllosphere microbial communities from UC Gill Tract Community Farm, Albany, California, United States - DLSLSB.R2 | ecosystem: Host-associated > Plants > Phyllosphere > Unclassified | place... | reverse complement strand
AGGTAAGCCACAGCACTGGCCGGCGGAGCTTCTACCGAATTAGCCAATTGTACGCCTTGCGTTATACTGTTACCAATAAATACAATATTCAGGTTGCGCTTTTCGCTCTGGGCAAATAAAAACGAAGTACTAAATAATAACAGGCTAAAACATATCAGGATTTTCTTCATGGGTAATTTCATTTAACTTCAGCTAACCTACAACAAATTAACTGGCTAATGCTCCTGTATCACCTGTTTTTTTATAATGCTTAAAAGTTCATCTTTTTCTTCAGCTTCCAGTTCAATCATTCCGTTAAAAAGATCAAAAATCTGATCGCGCTGATCCGATCCCAATAAAAGATCCATTAACCGCACCAATGTTCTTTTCTGACCGGTATTTAAGCTACCAAACAATTTAGGCTCGGCTTCGTAAATGGCCTTAATTAAATTAATCAGTTCTGGTTTCCGCTGCTGTTTTTCCCTCTCGGTGGCATACACCGGAAATATATCTTCCTGCTCGTAAGTATCAATTAAGCGGCTTGCATATTCTTTTAAAAAGGGTTTACGTTTGCTTTTTAAGTATTCGGTAAGCTCTTTGATCAGAAAGCGGTACTCAGCCGATGATTTGGCAGCACCAAAAATGGCCACCTGCCCCTCATTTTCAAAACTTTTAAAATCAAAATCACGAAAAAAATCACTGTCGATATAAATACTATGGAAATAATCGTCGCTCTTTTTATTGAGCGTGGTATAATCTTTATATACTTCCTCCCCGCCTGCCAGAAAATAATATTTAGATAACTCCCTGTGTAGGTTATCTTTCCAATGCACATATTTAATTTTAAAATTAACAGCTGTATCGGGATAAAAAATATTAAACTCTTCCAGGCTTTTAATATTATCGCTAAAATCAAGGGCCTTGCCATTTACAATAACCGAATAGTTTTTATGCTTATTCAACTCAATAAACCAGCAAAACTCATTAATTAAAAAAGGTAGTACTGTTTCTTCCAGCTCTTGCTCCCCAATGCGTAGATTGGAAAAAGAAACCACAGTACCTGTTTGGGCACTTGCAGTTGGAAGCGCAGTAAAATCGTGACTATAACTATTCAATCCACCTGTACTGATATATATTTCACCGTGCCTGAAACCATTTTCGGCCTGATAAGTAGTACGCCAGGTAGCATTGTGGGCAAAAGTAAAAAAGGTAAGTCTCCCCACTCCATTACGCCCGTGCATTTTAGAAGTATGTTTTGACGCAATAATCTGTATGGCTTTTTCCGACTCAAAAAACGGATCGAATTTCTTTTGCAAACGGTCGAAATTAATGCCATAACCATTATCGGCAATATCCAGGCTTTCTAAATGACCAAGTGCATTGGCAACATAATCTATTTTGATGGTATCGGCATTGGCATCAAACCCGTTCCAGATGTATTCTGCAATGGCCTGTTTTTCATTATAGTTTTTTAACACTTTTTGAATACCCTTTGAGGTGATGTTTACACTTACCGACATAATACTAAATTAATTAGCAAATATAATATTAAATTCAACCTCGTCGGCAATTTTTCCAGCTTAAGTTTTAAACATCTTCTGTTACCTTTATTCCATCCTTTTCCCCGTATATTAACTTCAACAGCACTATATTCTTCTTTTTTCAGATAAAATTTGGATTTTTTATTATAAAGCCATAATTTCTCCCTTGTAACAGATCATCCCGAGTCTTTTGCAATGGTTTAATTAATGAGGGCCATATTTATTGTTGTTGCTTTCTGTACAGTAAGCGCCCTGTGTAATGCTCAGCCTGTGGTACGGGTTGAAGGGCAAAACTTTATCAATTTGGGTAAATCAGCCTATTTTTGGCGCGATACTACAGGAAAAACCCCTTTCGAAACGGTTGAGAAATTTAATCCAAAGCAGTTTACCGCAGGAAAATCACCAGTTTTTAATGGTGGTACCGATGGCCATGTATGGTGGATGAAATTACGTTTCAGCCGAAAGCCAGAAACCATTCCCTATTTGTTTATTGATTATGCCAGTATAGATACACTCTGTTTGTTTTATCGCGATACTTTAGGCATTGTACAGCATGTGCATTCGGGTATGTTGGGTTTAAAACAAAATGATGCCGTACTTGGCACCGGATATATCTTTCCCTTACAGCATACAAAAGCACCTGTAAGTGAAATTTATGTCCGAATGCAGACCATGAATACGCTGCTGGTTCCTTTAAAACTAATTACCGAACCTGTATTAAACCGCGCATTAACCAAAGAGTACAGTATGCAGCTTATTTATGTGGGCATTGCACTCATGGTTCTCATTTTCCACCTCTTTATGTTTGTAATGACGCGGAGTAAGCTATTTGCGCTTTACATGGCACGCGTAATATTGCTTTTTTTCATTACCATGGTGTGCTACCTGCAGGGCTATGGCCTGATGCTTGGCTTACCCGTAGCACGCTTTATTTTTTTGCATGCCCATTTCTTTATTGCGCTGGGTTATATCTGCACCATTCTTTTTAACAGCTACTTTTTAAAGCTAAAAAGACAACTCCCGTTCCTGCATAAAGTGTTTAAAATACTAAGTATAGCCTGGGGCTTAGTGTTAATCTGCTCGCTTTGGGATGCCAGAAGCATTACCAATGCACTTACCCAGCTTTTATTCCTGATTACATCGCTGTTGTTTTTGTTTAGCAGCATAAAAGTTATTGTAATACGTGGCTATGCCAAAACGGCGCCTTTTATTAGTTTTTATGTGCTGGGCTGGATTCCTGTAGCACTCGTTTCCATTTACCTGGTATTAAGCTTAATGGCCATCATTCCATTTCAGTCTTATGCATTTAACCTGCTCACTTTTGCAGGCATAATTGAAGGGATATTAATCAGTTTAGGTCTTTTTGGACAAAGGTTGCGCTTGCTTTCGCGCCATAATGCCCACTTTCGCCGTCAACGTATTCTTTTACAGGAGCAAATGGAAGGCTATAAAAAACAACTGGATGAAAAAAAGATAGCGCCCATTGTTCATTTATCACTTAAAGAACTGACCAACCTCGCACAAACCAGAGATCCGGCTTTTATGGAAAGATTTCGCGAAAGCGAAGCAGGTTTTATCAACGAGCTGTTAAGGTTTTCGCCACAGCTACTTACCGCCGAACTTGAACTATGCGCCTACATGAGGTTAAATTTCGATACCAAAGAAATTGCCCGGGCTTGCCGCTTAAGTGTGCGTGCGGTAGAGAGCAGAAAATACAGGATCCGGAAGAAATTAGGGATAGATCCTGAAGCAAATTTGCAAACATGGATAGTGGACCTGGCCAGATCGTCCTAAATAATATACAAAAAACAGACAATCAAAACTAACATAGTTGCCAATTTAAGCAGGCTACAAACTTTAATAAAACACTAAAAAGCAAGCACTTAATAAAACTTGCGTAGAAATGCGTAGCTGCAAAATATGTCTGCCGCACCTTCTTTGCATAAACCTATCTGGAATACTGGCGGTGCGATACCGTTTATGGCCAAACAGACTCATGTTTACGTCTTAAAGTATCCGATTTTAACCATGTCGGTAGCAACGGTCTTATCCGGGATGATTTGTTACACGACTATCGGCATGGTTTATTTTAATAAATGCTTATCGACCTTAAAACAATACCAAACAGATAGACAACCTTATAAGCATACTTTATACAACTGAAAAACAGCACGTTAAAAAAGATGCGTAGGAGTGAGTAGAGAATAATTTTGATAAATTTTAAATGCACTCTTTCTTTGTCCCTGTCTGCCTTAATAAAGATTTTAAACAGACGCTGCGCTTTGGGAGGTTTGGACAGGGGACGGTCCAGCCTTCTATTTGCCAGCAAACAAAATAAACTATGAAACCAAGCGCCACACCCGCAAAAATTATTGAAAGTATACAGGAATTTTATAACGGAAAAGAACCAGAGCTCATTTATTCGGAACTTGCAATTGATAAAGAATGTTTTGATACCTGGATAAGAGATTTTGGAATCATTGCCAATGAACTGATGGAACTGAGGGATGAGAACGAAAAACTTCGACTGATGTTTACCAATTTAAGCCTTGTAAATCAAAGCCTTCGCGGTTCGCTTGATAGCTTAACGCGCTCCGACTCTAAATTAATTGATCTCCTGATAGAAAAACGAAAGACAGGTAATCTTCGTTACCCCTAAAAATATATCCCTGAAATGCCAAAAATCATCATCCTGGAAAACTACCCCGCAACGCTTGATGCAATTAAAATGATTTTCGAGTTTGAGGGTTATGAGGTATTAGCGCTTTCCGGCCCACAAAATTTACATGTACAAGTTTCAGATTTTCATCCTGACATCATTTTAATAGATGCTTTGCTGGGGTTGGCAGATGGGCGTTCAATTTGTACCGAATTGAAACTATCCGTGCATGCAAAAATCCCAATTCTGTTAATGTCATCACATATTGGTTTTACAAAAAACCGCCATTTTGCAGTTCACTGGGATGATTATATCGAAAAACCCTTCGAAATGATTGCAATAGTAGATAGGGTAAAAATGCTGCTTACCAAAAAAGTTGGGCAGAATTAAAGTATTTCAATCCTGCCCAAACTAAATATCAATAAGCGTATTATCCAAACAAATCGCTGCTGAGGTAGCGGTCGCCCCTATCGCAGGCAATAAATACGATTGTTCCTGAATCAAGCTCCGAAGCGAGTTTTAATGCTGCAGCGCATGCCCCACCAGAACTCATCCCAGCAAAAAGGCCTTCTTCTTTGGCCATTCTGCGCGACATTTCTGTGGCTTCGGCTTGTGCAATATCCATTACGCGGTCTACCCTTTCAGGTTCGAATATTTTAGGCAGATATTCTTCAGGCCAGCGCCTGATGCCGGGGATGGATGATCCTTCGGTTGGCTGACAACCTACGATCTGAATATTGCTGTTTTTTTCTTTAAAATACCTCGAACAGCCCATAATCGTACCTGTTGTACCCATTGAGCTTACAAAATGGGTAATCTGGCCTTCGGTATCCCGCCAGATTTCAGGCCCGGTAGCTTTATAATGGGCCATATAATTATCCGGGTTTGCAAATTGGTTTAATAAGAAATGTCCAGGGGTAACTCCTTTTGCTTCTGCATAATCGCGGCATTCTTCAATGCTTTCTAACAAGGTTACTTTTGCACCAAATGCCTCCATGGTTACTTTACGCTCGCGTGTTGAGTTAGCAGGCATTACCAGTTCTATTGCTAAACCGTATAAACTTGCAATCATAGCCAAAGCAATGCCAGTATTCCCGCTGGTTGCTTCTACCAGTTTCGTTTCGGGGGTGATCTGGCCACGCTCTATTGCACTTCTAATCATATTTAGCGAGGCGCGGTCTTTTACACTTCCCCCGGGATTGTTGCCTTCTAATTTGGCAAATACCCTAACTGCGGGGTTAATATTAAGTTTTTGGAGTTCGGCCATTGGTGTGTTACCAATGAGATCGATTATTCCTGCCATATTATTCTGTTTTAACTTGTTTCTTTGTGGTTTCTGATCGTAATTATTGGCGAGTGGTAAGCGGTAGAAAATGGCGCTATACTATCAGTAAGCCACACATTCCCTCCTATTATACTATCATGCCCGATAACGGTATCGCCGCCTAAAATGGTTGCACCCGAGTAAATTACAACACGATCTTCTACTGTTGGGTGCCTTTTGCTCCCTGCAAGCACTTTGTTCACACTCAGGGCCCCAAGGGTTACGCCCTGATAAAGTTTCACATAGCGACCGATATTACTGGTCTCTCCAATCACAATTCCTGTTCCGTGATCAATATAAAAGTATTCGCCTATGCTGGCTGCCGGATGGATATCGATACCTGTTTTTGAATGTGCATGCTCGGTAAGTATGCGCGGCACAAGTGGAATACCAAAATTGTATAGCAAATGCGCAATGCGGTAAAAACAGATGGCATAAAAGCCCGGATAAGTCCTGATTACTTCAAATCTGCTCTGCGCAGCAGGGTCGCCTTCATAAATCGCCGAAATATCGGTATTGAGTATGCGGTATAGCTCGGGTAATCCGGCAAAAAACTCAGCAGCTACATTTTTACACTCGCTGTTTTTTAGCTTGCAACTGGCCGAAATGATCATAAAAAGCTCGAGTTCAAGTGATGACACATACTGCTTCAATGCCAAAACATCAGCAAACTCCTGCCCTGCGTTTTCGGGAAAAATGACCTTAATCAGCTTTTCTGCCCAATTCGAGATAATTTCGTTTGGTGGAATGTTTGGCTGTTCGAGGGGATTTTTAAAAATATGCTCAAAAAAATGGTCCTCCATCATTATTGTCTGCCCCACTAAAATTTGTTTTGTTGATTAACTATATAGATTTAATCGTTAAATGTAAGTTTTGTTTTTTTAATCCTAAACTTAAAGCGCAATTATTATCATAAAAATTGCGTGCTAATAACAATAAGGGCAAATAAAGCCTTTCAGAGCTAATTTGAGTAAAGTGTTTCGAATTAAAATCAATTAATAGAGTCGATGGAGCCTTCAGTCCTTTGGCCATTTAGATAATGAAACCGTTTTGATTTTTCTGGATTTGAGTTTTTCAGGAGTTAAAAAAACCGATATTGCCCTGTTAGTGTTGGCAGGTACTTCAACCGTAAAACCCACAATAACAGTTCCTGGGTTTGGATCATCGTAATTAGTTACCGGGGCCGTAGACCACTGTTTGATATTGATTTTAGCTTCGGTTTCGATATTCAAATAGCATTTTTTGCCCTCGCTGGTTAATTCAATGGTATTTGCATTTAGCACTTTTACCGAAGCAGGTGTAACCATCGACCAGCGAAGCGTTACCTTCTGGTTACCAGTTTCTACCTCATCGCGGATAAGTACTGTTTTTTTATCGATTATGGCTACCCCTCTAAGTGCTTTATTTAGTTTATTGGCGTAGAGCGTGTGCATATCAACCACAGCATTCATAAAATTACTTTGGCTGCCATTACTCACAAATACTCCTTTTCCATTTACGAGCTGAAAAGCACTATCAACCGAGAGGGTATTGTGCGCAATATTGTTATATCTGAATATTTTCCAGCGTTGCGCATCCTGTTTGCTGTTCCATAAATCGATCCCTTTTGATTCTAAGGATTCGTATTCCTGCATTCCAAAATCCATAGCCCAACGTACGCCCTGTGCTTCCATTACGAAAGAACCAACATCCATGTGCGCATGACTGGTAGCTGGAGAACCTCCTTTAAAACCCACAAATGTAGCTAAAGGATCGGTCCACGAGCTTCGCATTAGCGCTACCGGAGTGGGGCCGTTACCTAGCCAAAAATTTTGCTGAGGTGCCTTAACATTATTTAAAGAAATATCTTTTGCCCATAAAATAGCCGATGGCAGTAAACGGTTGTTTAACAATTTAGGGTTTTGTAGTTGCGCTTTACTTACCCATAACAAGGTGGGGGATTTTAGCCTCGAAGCAAACCAAAAAAGCGCCGGATTAAATTCTGCTATTGCCCTGCTATCCGAATAATTGAACGGTTTACCGGAGGGGCCGGTCATATTGACCATATAAGCCGCTGTTTGCAGAAAGCCAGGAGCTTTACTTAAACCAAAATCCTGTTTAAATATATGTTCCAAAGCGCTGATCAGCATCACATTAAAAGAGGTACCATATTCCCAGTAAGCATAACCTTCAGGATAAGCCCCATCAGGTGCATATTGTTTCATTGGCAATACTACACTTTTTATGGCCCGGTTTATCAGCTGGGCAGAAAGTGCCGGGTGTTCATCGAAAGTGGCAATTGCTCCGAAGGTAATCCCCGAATTACACACCTGGTTCCAGTTATTGGTAACATTGAGCCAGTTATTGTACCGTTTATCCATTGATGGTTTTATGCCCTTTTCAAAAATAGCCTGTGCAATTGTACGTCGGGTTTCGGCGTCCAAATCATTGTACAGCCAATCATAACCGATGGCCAAAGCCATTGTCATTTCTCCAACATCAAGAAAATGTGAGGGATTCCAGTCTGTAAATGTAGAAACAGCAAGCATTTGCTGTGTTGCACTTTGCAGGTATTTTTTATCGTGGGTTAACCGGTAGCTATAAGAGAGGTAATAAATTCTTTTAAGTGCATCGCGCGATACATCGAGCAGTCTTTTACCAGTCATAACCCGCTCTAACCTGGGTAGTTTAAGCATTTTATCTGCTCCGGCAAGTACAGCCTGGTGGATTTTCCTTAAACCGGCATCGCGGTTAATTTCCTGTAGAATTTGCTTTTCCAGCTCAGCCGAGATGAGCAGGCGCGGATGATCGGGGATTTTAAATGTAGAATCGATACTATTGGTTTGCCCGATAGCCATGCTCCAATAAAAGAGCATGGCTATAAAGCAAAAACCTGTTTTGAATGATCGTTTCTTCATTCAGTTCGATTATTTTTTCTGTTCGGAAAGGAAAGTAACCAGTGAGGCTAATTCTTCGTACGATAACGAATTGGCCAAACCTTCAGGCATCATCGAGGTTTCAAGCTCTTTACGCGAAAGAATATCGCCTGCTTTGATAGTAAAAACTTCACCGGCAATGTTACGCAACACTACTTTGGCAGCAGTTTCTTCCTGAACGAAGCCCATGTAGGTTTTATCGCCTTTTGCACTGATCATTACCGAAGCAAAACCTTGCGAAATAGAAGCATTTGGTTTTAAAATCGATTCGGCAATTTGCTCACGATTCATAATCGAACCAATCTGACCCATAAAAGGGCCTTTCATTTTATCGGTTTTATTTAAACTGTGGCAGGCAATACATCCCTGGTTGTTAAAAATGGTTCTTCCTTTAACCGGGTTCCCTTGTAGTTTATTAATGGCAAGCAATACATCTTCAATTGATGATTTACCTACCTGTCCTTTTTGATTTTTAATCTTTTCTAAATCAATTTTTGGTTCTTCAACTGCTGCAACTTTTTCCTCTACGGCAAATTCAGCAATATCCATGCGGTGACGTTCATTTAAATCAACAAAAAACTGTTTTCCGTTCGCACCTTGTTTAAGTGCTTCTTCTTTTAAAAATTTCTCAATTACCGGCGATTCTGACCAGGTAACCGCTTTAAAGTACGGGCCATGAGAATCAGGACGTGTTCCCCACCACCAGCTTGCATCATAAGCAATTTCTTCTTTATACAAACGGGCCAAAGTAATCAAAATCTGTTTTTTCAGTTTTTCATCTTTAGCGGTTTTGTAATTTTCGATTAATCCGTTTACAGCTTTAGCATTGTGCATGTAACGTAATGCCCATAAAGCCAGGTCAGCATTTTCAGTTTTAATGGCTGCTACCATCGCATCTGTTGCTTGTAAGGCTACCAATGCCCTAACTGCCAGGTGAGGTAGAATAATGGCTGAGTTAGGTGTAGCGTGAGGCCCCTCTACTCCTTTTGCAGGTGCAGTGAAAGATGCCGGAACTTTAGTTGCTAAAAGCGCTTTTGCTGCTTCGTCTACTTTACCTAAACGGTTTAAACCAATAATTGAAACGGCATGAACACGCGGAGAAGCATCCTGAAGGCCTTGTAAAAACGGCTCAACCGGCACACTAGCCAGATAAATTTTACGGTCGGTTAATGCTTTTAAGGCAAATTCTTTTACTGCATTGTCTTTCGTTAATTCAATAAGTGCAGCAGTGCCATTTTCTTTGGCTAACTGTGCGTAAGTGAAGATACCGGCAACACGAACATCAAGTGCCAAAGCCTGATCAGAAGCTATTTTTAAAGCAACTTCTGTAGCTTGTTTGTTATTGCGGGCAACCAATTCCTGCGAAGCTGCAAGACGGCCTACCGAACTGTTCGACTTAAGTAAATCGGTTAGTTTTTTTACTGATAGCTTTTTTACATCCGGGAATGCTTTATAGCTCCAATCGGTTGGTACAGCACGTACAATATACCCTTTATCCGGACTACCTGAATAACCCGCTCCATCCCATGCCGAAAGGAAAAGTCTGCCCGATCCATCTACATCCAAATCGGTAATTTGAGGGATCTTAATAAATTCCTCGTCTTTTTGCGTAAAGGTTGGTCCATCGCCCGTAACCCTGTGGATGTATAACATGCTTCTTCCCCAATCGGCCATCATTGGCACATTGTTGTATTGGGCTGGCCAGTTTGGTTCATTCATAAATAATGCACCGGTACCTGAGCCACCACCTAAATCGGCAAGTGCAGGAATAATTTCATCGGTAAAATTCTGGAATAAAACCGGGTAACCGTATTCACCAGATTGAATATGGTGTGAAAAACGTACATTCCATCCGCCACCATCGTTGGTATTTTCGCGGGTGAATACGTTCATGTAAGGATCGATGGCAACATCATATACGTTACGTGTACCATGAGTAAATACTTCCATTTCTGTTCCATCAGGACGTACACGAACAATACCACCGCCAAGCATGGTCATTTTCTTGCCCGAACGGTCTATTGCATCATGAAAACCAAAATCACCTACTGAAATGTAAATCCAGCCATCAATACCCATTCTGATACCATTGGTAGCATGGTCGGTACCGCGTTCGCGGATGTATTTTTCATTGCTGATGTGCTCAATCAATGGTTTTTCAGGTCCATCGGCTTTACCATCGCCATCTTTATCTTCAAATACGACTAAATTCATACCTGTAGCTTTACCGCTTTCTTTAGAGAAAGTAGTATGCAATACAAATACCTGGTCGCCCTGTACAATTATACCGCGTGGATTATCTACATCGGCAAAATCGGTATGTGAATCCATTTTACCATCGTTGTTTTTATCAACTAGTTTAAGAATACGACCTTTGCCTGCATCTTTACCTAACGAGCCAATCATATCTACACCCACGTATACCTCGCCTGTTGGCGCAACTGCCAAACACGCCGGACTTGGGGTAACATCGGGGCCTGCAAAATTAGTAATGGTTAATCCCGGAGCTGAAACCCGTGGTTTCTCGGGATCGCTGAAAAGGTTTTTAAAACCCAGAAAAATAATGGATAAGTAAATTAAACTTAAAGAAAATTTGATCATTGTGTGTGTTTGTTATTGCTTTTATTGGTTAGTGTCGGGTAAACTTACAAAAAATACGAATTATCTCTTGCCAAAATTTTGTGATAATTAACAAAACATTGAATTACTTGCGTTAAACGGCGTTAATTATAATCATTCTCGTAAAAAAAACAATAAATTATTGTTACCTCCCTCACGCGAACTAAATAACTGTTAACACCACGTTAAAAAGATATACAAAACCGAACAAGTAAGCAATCAGATCTTAAAAAAAGCGAAACACTTAAAACAGTCTGTACTATTTAACAATTCAACCAAAAATTAACACTAAAACCACAAACAACTCATAATAAACCACCAATAAACATCAAATTAACTCATTTACATCGCGAAATTTCTTCAAAAAATCAGTAATCGTCATTAAAATGCAAATAAAATTGCTTGATACTTGACAAACCACCTGTTTTTCATTATATTTACTTCACAAATTTCATTAAATCAGTACGTTATGAAAAATATTCTTTATTTTTTCCTGACTGCCCTGATCTCTTCTATTGCTTTATTAACTACGGATGCTACTTTTGATCCCGAATTGGTTTATAGCACCGTAATATTAATCTGGTTACTGTACATCTGGTACCACGTATATGCAAACAAGAGGAATTACAGCGAGTAGTCTGTATTTTTATTAAGTTGTTTCCCAATCAGCAGATCCGGGCTGGAAGGATAATGCTTTTCATTTTTCAATAACCAATTATCAATAACCAGATACCAGACGAGGGTTTATCGATAGGAAATTCGTCATTGCGAGGCACGAAGCAATCCTAATGCGCTTGATAATAGCTACCGTTGTAAGATTGCTTCGACGGCTGAAAAAGCCTTCTCGCAATGACGACTTGTAGAATTGATTTATACACAATAAATTACACCTCAGGAGTCGATAATGAAAAGCGTTTGCAATTAACTATTGACCGATCAATCAACTATCAACAATTTAAATTGTGCGAAGTTAATCCTATGGACGAGACCAATTAACAAATGAACCAGTGAACGAGTACCTGTTTACACAAACTTAACATAGTCAGCGTTTCTTCCGAAAGCATATCTTTTTATCTTTAGCCGCATGTACTGGTACGAAGAAGAGGTTAAGCACTTAGAAAAAACGCATTGGTTAGATCGGGAGCACCCGGGTATTGTATTCTATGGTAGTTCGACCATACGTTTGTGGCATAGCCTTGAAGATGATTTTCCTACCAATAAAGTAACCAACCTGGGTTTCGGCGGCTCTACGCTGGCGGCCTGCGTGTGGTTTTTCGAAAGGATCATGACCAATTACCGGCCGAAGGCACTGGTTGTTTACGCAGGCGATAACGACCTTGGCGATGGCCGGCACCCTGAAGAAATATTTATCTTTTTTCAGCAGTTGATGGTAAAGGTGAACAGCCGGTTTAACGACCTCCCCTGTTATTTTATTTCGTTAAAACCCAGTTTAACCCGCTGGCACATGGCCGATCAGTTCAGGTACACCAATAACCTGATTGAAAGTGAAATCATTAAGCATAACGGAAACTGGAAATTTATTGACGTTTTTAAAAAAATGCTTACCAAAGAAGGTAATCCCGATCCCGCATTTTATGATTATGACGGCCTGCACCTCAGCGAAGCGGGTTATCGCCTGTGGACGCAGATCGTTAAAGAGAAATTAGGTTAATCATTACCATTAATTAATATCCTGATAATATCGAAGCCCTATTTTTCCCTCAAGATTTAAATTAATGAAAAGGGAATACCATAAATGGCTTAGCCATAACCTGGAAAGAGATATGGAACTTTTGGTTTTCGGTCACAGCGGCAGGGCCGTAATCTTTTTCCCCACCCGGATGGCCAGATTTTATGATTATGAAAACTGGGGGATTATTGGATCATTAAGCCAGCAGATCGAAAATGGTGAGATTCAGTTATTTTGTTTAGACAGTATTGATGGCGAAAGCTTTTATAACGACGGGGTATTTCCATCGGTACGCATAGACCGCCACCTGCAATACGAAAAGTACATTTTAGATGAAGTAATGCCTTTTATTGAAAAACAAAATGATGGTGGCTATGTAGAAACAGCAGGTTGCAGTATGGGGGCTTACCATGCCATTAACCTGGCCATGAAATATCCCTGGTTATTTAAAAAGGCTGTTGGTATTAGCGGCAGGTACGATTTAACCGATAATATAGGCGACTTTAAAGATTTGTTAAGCGGGTTTCATAACGAAGAAGTGTATTTCAATATGCCAGCACAGTATATTGCCAACCTCAGCGACGATCGCCTGTTAACAGCAGTAAGAAACATGGAAATTATACTTGCTGTTGGCGAAACCGATCCGTTTTTAGGTGGCAACCAGCACCTGAGCAGTTTGCTATGGGAGAAAGGCATCCCGAACCAGTTCCACACCTGGGAAAGCAATGCACACCGCCCCCACTACTGGCGTAAAATGGCACCGATGTACATTTAAATTTAAAAATCAGGTAAGTCTTATTCTGTTACAGGAAAATAATACTGTTTAAAGGCAATTGTAGATACTGGCTCCGCTGCTCCTACCGCGCCGATCCCAATATTTGCATCAATCAACCACTTTTCAGGCGAGGAATTGGTTTTGGCTATCTTAATTCCTTTAACGGTTCCGGTTATTGCTTTATATTCAACACCAAAACAGTATATACATGGAGAGATATATTTTACCCTACCTGCTTTCACATCCGCATCAGTCAGCAAAAACTTATCGCCCAACATAGGAGCCTGCATATATAACCAATAGGCACGTCCATTGGCTTGACTCATAACCCAAAATATCCGGTATTGACCTTTGGTTAGCGTTAAATTATTATCATCCATGGCTGCATTATCAGCATATAGAAAACTGCAACTCGCCCCCTGCGGGCATTCGGTTAAATTTTGCTCATCAATAGTAAAATCTAATGGCGTATCGGTTTTCTTTTTACAGGCTATTAAAGTACTCAGCACTAACATAGTAAGAGCGATGGTTTTGAAAGCGTTTTTCATCATTTTGTTTTCTTACCAACACGTAAATACAAAGCCATTTGCTACAACACTTATATTAAGTTTATGTTAAATAAATTAAATACACTAAAAGATATGCTTGCCGGGAATTTAAACACAAATAAACCCTTTCAAACACATTCTCTTAACCTGGATTGAACAAGAAAATATTATGTTTGCAGCTAAACATTAAATCGACGAAAAAACATGAAACAAGGCTTATTGATAGATATGGACGGGGTGATTTACAGCGGGGAGGAATTGATATTTGGCGCAGATAGATTTATTAAACATTTAATTGATGAAGATATTCCGTTTGCGTTTATGACCAACAATAGTCAACGAACCGCGCTTGAAGTGGTGCGCAAGCTAAAAGGATTAGGCATAAAGGTTGAGGAAAGTCACGTATACACCAGTGCAATGGCTACCGGAAAATTTCTTTCAGACCAAAGCCCGAGTGGTACTGCTTATGTATTGGGCGAAGGTGGTTTATTGAGTAGTTTACACGATCATGGGATTACACTGGTAAATACCGACCCAGAGTTTGTGGTTTTGGGCGAAGGAAGAAACTTTACGCTCGAAATGGTACAACGCGCAGTAGATATGATTTTGGCAGGAGCCAAATTTATTACCACCAACCGCGACCCATCGCCTAAAAAACCAGGCTGGAATAACCTGGGCATTGCCGCAACTACTGCCATGATTGAAGAAGCTACCGGTAGAAAGGCTTTTGTTACGGGCAAACCAAGCCCTGTGATGATGCGTTCGGCGCGTAAATTTTTGGGATTGGAAACCAGCGAAACCACTGTAATTGGCGACACTATGGAAACGGATATTCAAGGTGGTGTACAAATGGGTTACAAAACCATACTGGTGCTTTCGGGTATCTCAACCAAAGATACATTGGGTCATTATGCTTTTAAACCCGATATGATTGCCAGTTCGGTTGATGAGATTAAGTTTCCGTTAAACTGGTGGGAAGGTAAATAATTAGTCCGGAGTCGGAAGTCCGAAGTCGGAAGTCAAGATTTCTTCAATAATTCCTTCAGTTGATTTAGTTTAGCTGAAGGAATTGTTTTATCAATAACCAATGTTCAATAATCAATTACCAAACTGTTTATTCTCACTAATGAACAAATAATTATTGTTTATTCAACAAAGGAATGCTAGTGAAATAACTTCGACCATCAAAGCCTGGGCTGCAATCGGTTTTGATTGATACGTCTTTTTGTGAATGATCTTTAACCGTTGACTGTGTTACCGATAAGTGTGCTATGTTTAAGCTTTGAATTTTCTTGCCAGGCTGCTGTAAATCTACATCAACCGGTTTTTCGGTTGTTAAGTCCTCTGCTTTCAACAGCAAGGCCACTGCCGGGATAACCATTAACAAGGCGGCGCAAGAAATCAGTCTCATATTATTTCGCTTAAATTATTTCCCCTGAAAGCTTTCTTTTACGAACAAAACAACAGCCGGATGATATATTATTGTCTTGGCTTCCAGAAATACAATACAAAGATGAAAAGCGCTTATTACCAGTGTGATTAATTAGGATTACTAAATTGTTAAAAGGAGGCTACCAGCTTTAATTGAATATTAATTGAGACTGAAAATGCGATATTATATAGCCTCATCTTGTTTTAAATTATATTCAACTAATTGCGCTATTTCAGATACCAAAACTTGTGCAAGCGAAAGAATGCAAATAAAGATATATTAACCAAAATACCCCTTACCAAAGGATTTGGCAAAATTATGAATACCCCAATTGTATAATAGGATTAGCGCAATGACTAATACCAAGATTGCTAGAATAATGTAAAGGAATCTTATTTTTTTCATTATGTAGTTATATTAAAGGATTTCGGATCTATAGATTTCTTTATTGACAGTGCTTATACTTCCCGCAAATCTACGTGCTGTATACTAATTCATCAATACCAAATCCCAATTCTCAAATACCTAATCTCATAACTTGAAATAGCGTAATATTTCCCGCAGATTTAAAAAGATTAAACCGCAGATAAAAATTAAGTATCAAGAACCAGGAAGGATCAAACCATACTCAATACGCTTAAATCTGCGGGAAAATGCAATTAACACCTACAAAGTCAAGCTATGTTTCCCTTCTACTGTTGTTTGAGGGCGCACCAAAGTTCATTGTACCAAATACACAGACAATTGATCAGTGTACAGATCGAATTGTTAGTTCACAACTAACAGTTAGTCAGCTACTACCATACAAAGCAGCTAATCTTTATCGTCCTCGTTTGTCACAAAATGATTCCTTTGGAGCAACGTGGATGTGAGAAATATACATTTGTAATGCATGGCGATACAATCGCCTTTATCCTCGTTACAAACGAGGACAATATCTATATACAAAACATCTAACCTTAACATCATGGGTTATAAAAAAGATTGCGCAGCGACATCCATCGCTACGCAATTATTAACTAACTAATCAAAATGTTTATACTGCTGTACATTAGATCACCAATCCTACGTACTTTGCAGCTATATTTGGTAATTGTGTTGGATATCCTAATAAACCAAAACTTTAGATTACCACTTTGTCTCCATTTAAATTACATTAATTAAGCTTTCAGCTCACTGAGCATATCAAAAGAAGATGACCAATTACATTTTGGCATCCATTAATTTCGTTGTTTTAGCTTTTGGTGCAACCAATTTCATCTTAATTACAAATGCCTGGCTGGGTTGAAAATCTTTAGGAAGCAATACATCATAATAAGTATTTTTATCGAGGTCGATACCAATATCTGATTGTTTTAAGCTTAAACTTTTTCCACCAACCAACAGTGCGGCACTACCCGGAACCTGTGTAGCATTTTTAGGCACAGCAATACGCACAATGCCATTTACCGGCTTATTGAAAACCGTTAAATACAACTGATCTTCCTTTTGGGTAAAATAGCCCAGTTTTGAAGCGGTTAAGGCTGCATGACGTACACCATAAACGGCCTCGGCATTTTGTTTTACCCATTCACCTATTTCTGCGGCTATTTTATCTTCTTCGGGGTGCATATTTCCGTTTCCATCGGGACCAAAGTTTAATACGAAATTACCATTCATCGATACCGAATGCATTAACATATCCAGCAAATCGTCGGTGGTTTTGGTATAAATGCCCGACCAATCTTTCATATATCCCCAGCCATTTGGCGGAATGGTCATTACTGCATCCCAATCATTGCCGTTTAACCATTCGAACTCAGCAGGAAGCTTACGCTCCCAACCCTGCTCATAATCGCCCAAAATAACACCGTTCGAATCGAAGTGGCGCGAGCCATGTTCATCATTGCGGAAACGGGAACCGATAATTAAACCCGGATGTTTTTCGCGAAGCTCTTTTTCTAAATTATAGGTAAACTGGTAAGCACTTTTCCATGATGCATCCCAGGTACCATCAAACCAGAAGCCTTTAATTTTTGGATAATTGCTCTCCAGTTCTAACAACTGATTGCGCGTATATTGCAGAAATTTATCAAATCCGGCCTTTTCTTCATCTGTTTGAGGTGCCTTGCCCATGTAGTTCGGGTTGTTCCATTCTAAAATCGAAAAATACAGGTAAACATCTATACCTTCGGCGGTATAAGCGTCTACAATCTGCTTTACAATATCTTTTTTATAAGGCGAAGCCGAAACATTATAATCCGAATATTTGGTTGGCCAAAGGGCAAAACCATCATGATGTTTCGTGGTGAAAATTACATACTTCGCGCCCATTTCTTTAGCTTGTTTAGCCCAGCGTTTGGCATCGAAATTTTTCGGATTAAACTGTTTATATAAATTATCGTAAGTTTTGGTCCAGTCTTTAGGCGCGGTTGGGCCACCCCAGGAGCGGATCCACTCAGAAGCCGCTGCCCCACCCCTTGCACTTACGCCATTCCACTCGTTACCGGCAATAGAATAAATACCCCAGTGGATAAACTGTCCCAAGCCATAACTGCGAAAGGCCTGCATATCGGCGTCGGTACGGTTGCGTGGTGTTAACGAACCATATTTTACTTCAATCAGGGTATCGCGTTTCTTTTTGGGCCCTGTCCACTGTGCATTTGCCTGGCTTATTCCCACCATCGCCGTAACAGCAATCAATGCGTATCTTAACGTATTCTTCATGTATATTTTTGTGTATTTAATCTTTATAATTTAAGGGTTTCTTCCTTTTTACAGGCAATTCGGGGTTTTGCAAGGGCTTTAAAGGATTGTAATAATACAAACCTGCCTGCCCATAGAGTGTTAAATGCGGTTTTAAACTGTTGCTAAATGCCGCGAAATCTTTATGCTCATTTTTGGTCCATGCGGCTTCGGCCAGTGCAGCAATCCGCGGAAAGAGCAGATAATCCAAACGGGCATCACCATCCACGGTTTCGGTCCAAAGATCGGCCTGAATACCTAAAATGAGTGGTTGTTCTTTTGCATCTTTGGCAAAGGCACGGGCATCGAACTGGTACACCTGCTCAATGGGATTATAGAATTTATTCCATTTACGGCCGTACTGGTGGGTACTATCCTGCACAAAATCGAAATAAAGCGGTAAACGGGGACACAATACGGTTTGATAGCCTTTGTTTAATGCAGTACGCAACTGACCTGGTTTATCATGCCGCCACCAGAAAATAATTGTTTTTTCCTTTGGCACATCAACATCAACCATTTCATCCCAAAAAATGGCTTTGGCACGGAGGCTATACAACGAATCGGCCATGCGTTTCATGAAATATTGTTCTACTTCAATATCGCTTTTAAGGTTTTTCTGTTCGCGCAGTTTTAAAATATCGGGATTGCTTTTCCACTTTTCATTGCCATAGCTCACTTCGTCGCCTCCGAGGTGAATCATTCCGGCAGGGAAAAGCACATTGGTTTCTTTCAATATATCGGCTAGGTAACTGTATGTTTTTTCTAAACCGGGGTTAAAAGTAAATTCGGGATGACCTGCCGATCCACCGCCAGAATATTCGGGATAAGCCCTGTTAGCTGCAGTTGCGTGACCGGGCATATCAATTTCGGGAATTACTTTAATATAACGTTCGGCTGCGTAAGCCACAATTTCTTTAATATCGGCCTGGGTATAAAACTGGGCGGGTAAAGCCGGGTTTAAATAATTGCCGATTCCGCCAATGAGCCCCAAATTTGGGTATTTCTTAATTTCTAAACGCCAGCCGGGTTCATCGGTTAAATGCCAGTGGAAGGTATTCAGTTTATAAAAAGCCATCCAGTTTAAAATGGATTTCACCTTTTGTTTACCAAAAAAATAGCGCGATTCATCAAGCATTAAGCCCCGCCAGCCATAGGCAGCGGCATCGCTAATTTCGGCAGCTTCAATCTGGTTACTTTTACTGGTAAACGCCATTTGCAATAACGAAATTACGCCATAAAAAACCCCGTTGGGGTGGCTAGCTGTAATGGTAACCTGACCAGGTTTTATATTCAACTGATAAGCACTCGAATCGGCATTTTTTGTTCCGGATTTCAGCACGAGTGCAATGCTTGCACCTTTAGCTTGCTGCTGTACAGTAATGCCTTTTTGGCTCAACAACTCATTTTGAAAATAGTAAGCTATTGTTTTTAACTGGTTATTGTTATAGCTGATGGTGCTGTTATTATTCAATGCAAAAAAACCGTTGCCTTTAACATATTTATCGGGCATGGGGATAACGTTGCCGGGTGCCTGGGCAAAGGCAACAGCAGTTTGTGCATGTGCTGATTGCGCGAATAGCTTTGCCGTCAGGCAAGTAATCAGTAAGATAAACAGGTGTATTTTTTTCATTTTGCATTTTATACAATCCGGAAGAAGATGCTTCCGGATTGTAAGGTATTAAAATTTAGTCTCTTAATGTAGTCAAATCTGTTGCCGGGGCGTGTAATCCCAGGGCTGTTATTTCATCATAAACGGACTGCGTTACGGGTAGCCCCCATTTCTTAAAAAAGTCGCTTAAATCCTTACCACTGATGTTACAGGCCTTCAACATAAAATAACGCATTTTAGCTGCATCAGTTGTTAACGAAGGATTTTCGGTACGGGTTTGCTTGTGCAGGGCGATGTAAAAACTATCGCCGTAAGCTAACCATAGCTGATAAAACATGCCCAGGCGCGTATCATTGGCATTGGCAACGGTGCCATTAAAATTGCGGCTGGCTTGCGGAATGGCAAAATAATTGTCAACCGAAGTCCATTTCCCATCACGGTTCATCCGCGATGGTGTAACCGCAAAATAGCGCTCGGCAGCCATAGCATACAAGTTAACCGTTACCTCTGTTAAACACGTCCAGGTCCATGGTCCCTGCTGGTGAATGTGCCCAACTTCGTGCCATAAGCCCCAGCCCAAAACACCACCAACATTTGCATTTTGTAAGATCCGGTAGGTTAAAGAACGAACGTAAAAAATACCTATCCCCGCAGCCATGTAATCGCCTGAATTTGCCAGATCTTTAACGGTAATGAGATATTTATATGGGCCTTTGGTGTGCAGACTTGTTGAGCCATCTATTCCGCTAAAAGCATCTTCGGCATCCACTATCTGATCAATCTTGGCACTCAATAACTGCTGATCGTCAGTTTTGTAGGTAATGGCATCATCTCTGCGTGCAACTACCAGCGCACGGTCGGTTTCGATAATCACATCAGGCACATTGCTCAAACTATCGAGCATGGTTAACCAATCGGCATGGGTAGTTACATTTTTCTTAAAATAAGGCACAGGTTTAAAACCTTTACCAAAACTCATACTGGCTGAAGCTGCAGGAGTTGCACTGCTTACATATTTTACCCAGGCCATCCCGCCATACTGATCGGCTTTAATTTTATTTAAGCCCACCTGTAGCGTGTAATAAGTACGCACCGGTCTGATGTTATCTCTGAATGGGGTACCCAATACCAACTGGGGTAAACGGGTACCGCTTACCTGTGCAACAGTAACGTAAATAGAATCGTTAGCTGCAACATAGTAACCTGTAGACAGCATTTCGTTGTGATTTGACTGGATTAACCTGTTTGCCACAGCCTGGCTACCTACATTTTCAGTATAAGTTTGTGTTACGGGCGCAACCATACCCGATACCGGGCCAGTAGCCATTGCCTTATTCTTTAACGAAAATGTATGGCTATCTGCCTCTGTATTTGCTTTTTTGCAAGCTGTAACCGAAAGTAAGCAAGCGAAGCTAAGTAAGCTTAAAGGATATATCTTTTTCATATCGGTTTAGTTTACAGTGCAATTACTTTAATAGAAGATGCTTTATCGTTAAAGGTTGATACATAAGTACTCGAAGAAGTGAGCTCAATGCTGCTTCCGGTAAAGTTATCACCATCGTACATGATCACTTTTACGCCTAAGCCCAAATTAACCGACGATACATCGTTATTGCTAATCCCGCGGCTGATTAAATCGGCAGTGGTATATTGGCCAACCGGTAATGATATGGCATAACCTGCGTAATTTGAATTCTGGCAGAACTTAGCCGAACCGTTAGCGCCTATTTGCGGTACTCCATTTAAAAATGAGAAAGAATAGGTTTGCGTAATTACGTTTCCATTTTTTAGCAGGAGTTTGGCTTTTAACTCGTAAGGTTCGTTGGTTTTGTAGTAAAGTTCGCTTAGCGGAATACTTCCGGTAATGGTATTTCCACTTCCGGGTGCAAATCGCCACGTTACGGCGTTATAATCTTTGTTAGTTCCCGTTCCTTCGTTATTAACGTTCGGGTCCATGTAAACCAAAATATCGGTAACTTCTTTGTTGCTGGTAAAACTACCGCTTAAATTAAATGCCTGCGTAGTGCTGTTGAAACTTGCATTGGCGTTAACCGTTGCTGTAGCGCTTTCGTAAGGTATTTCGGTTGGCAATGGATTTTGAAAAATCTCGTTACGGTTTAAAATAGCGGCATCAACTTCGGTTAAAAAGGTTGGCTGGCCCTTGCTAAAGGTTACATTGCCCGATCCCATTAATGAGGTACCTAAAGTGGGTTGCTCAGAAGCGTATTTGGCATGATCGTGTGGTAAGTTTAAACCATGACCCAATTCATGTAACATACCACCCAATAAGTTTGAACTGGCATTTGGAATTTTATCTACCGCCATGTTTGCATTATCAACTGCGAAACAGTTTCTGCCGTAACCGTAAAAAGGCTGGTCGCCACCATCGGTGCGGTTAGGCAATAAAATAAGCGTGTGACTTGAATTTGAAAATTCTGAAGCATGTGTAGCTTTGTAAGCTGCGATTTCGTTGAGGATTTTAGTCGCCGATACACTCGAAGAATAAGGGTAATCTGCCTGTGGACCAGCGGCGGGAATTTCGATGAACCTTACCAACCCGGTTGAGTCGATTTTAGATAAGCCCATGTACTTGTCGTAGCCATATCTGAGCATTTCGGTATGAAACCAGTTCTGAAAATGAACCATTAAGTCGGTTAATCTGGTTTTGTAATCGGATAGTGCCGGATTATCAGTAGGCACAAACATTACAATGTTTAAATTTTTGGTATTGGTAACAAAACTTGGCGGAGTGGTTCCCGAGCCTGTTGCCAATGTGTTTGGTTTTGCCAGCGTTGTTGTTGGTGGTTCTGCAACAGGCGCTTTTTTGCATCCGCTCATCAACATGCCGCCAGAGGCAGTTAAGAGTAAGGCCAGACAAATTTGTTTGGTGTTTTTCATTGTTTAAGTGGTTTAGGTTATGGATTATTTAGTTGTTTTAATTCATAGTTTTAATCTTGATTTAAAATGTGCTCCCTCATCCCAACCAGTTTACTGCCTGCATTGACCAACAAGCAGTAAGGCTGGGTACTAACTCAAACTAATCTATTTTTTATGCTATTATTCTATTGTAAAAACTTGTAATGGGATACAAGCCTTGCTGTTTTGTTTAATAATCTGGTGTAGGTTTAGTGCTAATTTGGTTAATCCAAAACTGAAATATTATCGGATTAAAAAAGATGAAAATTGTAAACAAAAAGGTAGAAAAAACATCAATTTGGTATTATTTCACAGATTTCGGCAGCCTAATCAGACAATCAGACCTTAATAAAGCTTATGATTATTTTTTTTCAGGGCCAGATTCATACACGAAAATTCGCAACGGTAAAACAGCCTCCATTTCTGTAAAGAGTAAAGTTTTAGCCTGATCATTCGGTGCACCAAATGATATTATTATCTTTGCGCCACATGATTTTATATAAAACAAACGAACAGGTAGAACTGATGCAGATCAGTGCCTTATTGGTGAGCCAAACCCTTACAGAAGTTGCTAAAGTTTTAAAAGCCGGTATGAAAACACTGGAAATTGATAAACTGGCCAATGAGTTTATTTTAGATCATGGCGCTGTTCCCTCTTTTTATAACTACAATGGTTTTCCAGCCCATATCATTACTTCAATTAATGACGTGGTAGTACATGGCATTCCGGGCAAGGAAGAGCTGCGCGATGGCGATATCATTTCGGTAGATGTGGGCACGATTAAAAATGGCTGGCATGGCGATCATGCCTACACTTTTGTAATTGGAGAGGCTAGCCCTGAAGTTTTAAAACTGGTTAAAACCACCAAAGAATCGTTGTACGAAGGCATTAAAGAAGCTGTTGTGGGCAAACGCCTTGGCGATATCGGCTTTGCCATTCAAAACTATAATGAGAAACAAGGTTATGGTGTAGTGAGAGATTTGGTTGGGCATGGCCTGGGCCAGAGTATGCACGAAGATCCGCAGGTTGCCAATTATGGCCGTAAAGGCAGTGGTACCATGCTAAAAGAAAACCTGGTAATGGCTATCGAACCGATGATAAACATGGGCACGAAAGATGTGTTTCTGGATAAAGATGGCTGGGCTATCCGCACAGCTGACGGTAAACCTTCAGTACACTTTGAACATGATGTTTGTGTTAAAAAAGGCGAGGCTTTAATCCTTTCTGATTATTCGATTATCGAAGCTGCCGAGAAAGCGAATGTAAATCTGAATACTTCTTATTATTAAGAGACCTTAGAGGTTATTAAAATAATATAGGAAGAGATGCTGAAATAAATTCAGCATGACGTGTGTTGGTTTTCTTAACATTTGCCACAAAAAAAGCCCGGAACTTTCGTACCGGGCCTAAAATCAAATTCTTAAATATACTATTTCGCTTCTTCCAGTTTTAATACTACACTGGTTCTTCTGGCATTCAAATTCGGGTTAAAACCTACTTTCATCAGAAAATCGCCGGTGTATGTTTTGGTACTATCAATTGATGATTTTGTCCCCGGGAAAAGGTTAATTTCTTTAATCTGGTATTTTTTTGCGGCATCTAAACCCGCTAATTTAATTGGGTATTTACTTCCCTCCTCGTAACGGTAATTTACCAGGTAGTTAAAAATTACACCACCGGTTTTTTGCTCGTTTACATACAACATTGAGGCTACGCTACCTGCACGTGGATTAGCCAAACGGTATTGTTCGCCGTGCCAAATAATGGATTTCACATCGTTGTAGTTTTTAATGGCTTCCTGACAAAACTGAAGTTCTTCTTTTGGTAATTTACTCACCACAATATCAAAACCCAATTTACCCATCATGGCCACATCGGTACGGAATTTAATAGACTGTTTGCCCCAATCGGTTACGTGGTTAGAGCTGCTGATAGCCGGATAAAAATAAGAGTACTCCCATTGCATAAAAATCCGTTCTAAAGGATCAGTATTGTCGCTTGGCCAAAATTCGGTAAAGTATTGTAAGGCACCATAATCTACCCTGCCACCACCGCCAGAGCACAACATCATTGGTACGGTTGGATATTTAGCCCTGATGCGTTGCAATACACTGTACAATCCTCTCACGTAATCAATGTAAAAGTGTCCTTGATTTTTTAAGTGTGCCGAATAAGCATTGTAAATTACCGCATTACAATCCCATTTAATATAAGCCAGTTTCGGATTTTTGGTCATCAGGTCGTCAACCACGCCAAAAACAAAATCCTGTACTTTAGGGTTGGATAAATCGAGTTCTAACTGGTGCCTGAAATAGTACTCCGGACGGTTCGGCTGTTTTACCACCCAGTCGGGGTGTTTTTCGTACAACTCACTTTTCGGGCTCACCATTTCAGGTTCAATCCAGATTCCGAAGCGGGTTCCTGCTGCATCGGCTTCCTTAATTAAAGAACTGATACCATTAGGGAGTTTTTGTTTATTCTCCTGCCAATCGCCCAATGCGGCGGTATCGCTGTTGCGCGGATATTTGTTTCCAAACCAGCCGTCATCCAAAAGGAAGAAATCGACACCCAGTTTTTTGGTGTCTTTTAGTAATTCGGCCAGTTTTTGTTCGTTAAAATCAAAATAAGTAGCTTCCCAATTGTTTAAAAGGGTTAACCGATCTCCTTTGCCATCCAATATTTTATAATTACGCGCCCAATTTTGCAATTTTCTACTTGCTGCACCTTTTCCCTGGTCAGAAAAAGTATATAAAAAGGCTGGTGTTGCAAAAACTTCACCCGGTTTTAAGCTGTAAGGCGAAGCATAATTGTTCATTCCGGCAATAATGCGCAGGTTGTCCTGATAATCAAGCTCTAAATCTATTTTAAAATTACCGCTCCATTCTAAAGCTCCATATAAAACATTGCCTTCATTTTCTTCTGCAGGTTTATCCATCGAAATCATAAAAACAGAGGGTTGAAACAGGTTGGCCCTTGTTCCCAATTTGCTATCCAAAGTTTTAATGCCATGGGTAATTTCGCTTTGCTCGGGCTGCATTTCTTTGGCCCAATCGCCATGGTACTGGTTTAGCCAAAAATGGGGCGATTTTAAATGCAGGTTAGCCGAAGCGTACTTATGCAACACCACAGTTCCTTTTTCGCTGTGCTTAATTTCGGTCCACTGCTCTATTACATCCTGTTTATAAAACGACTTGTAAAACAGGGTTACTTCGAAATTATAAACCGGGTCTTTTAGCTTGATTTTAAGCAAGCTCACATTATCATCAACAGCGGTAACGCTATGTTCTACATATTTTAGATCGAGCGAATTATTGCCATCGGCATGGGTAACCGTAATGGCTGGCTCAACCAGGTTACGCGATCCTGAAGGGGTATAAGCAGAATTTAACTGGCCGGTATAATCTGATGTTTGTTTATACTGCGCGGCAACCTGTGCATATTCTTGTTTGTTGGCGAGTTTTTTTCCGAAGAAAATGGTGTTCACATCCTTGTTCGATCCTGCTTGTAATACTAAAGCATTATTTGCTGTTTCGATGGGAATGATGGTTTGGGCTTTCGCATGGCCAAAGCCTAAGCAAAGCGCAATGGCCAGGGCTCCGGGTTTAAAGTAATTTGAAATTTGATCTGTTTTTTTCATTTGTGGTTAATAATATAGGCTAATGTTTTATAGATAGGTTTTTATTTTTTTGAAGTTATTTTGAAAATCAGCGCATCTTTTGCTGCCAGTTTTATTAATTGGTTGTGTTGAAAAGGAATTTCTGTTTGATTAATGAGATTCGTAGCGCTGTATTGCTGATCATTTTTTAAACCAATGCGCGAAAAATCGAGCTTAATGTTTTGTTCGCCATCACTATAATTGAAAACAGCCAGGTAGGTCACCTTACCGACTTGCTTTACAAAAAGAGGTGAAGCAGATTTACCCCTATTTCCTTCTACTGGTAAAAATGCCTTTCCATCCTTTAAAATTTTAAGGATTTCGATATTGTTCAATAACCTTTGGGCTGTATTGGTCCATTTACCCTGGCGGGAAAAATCATCGCCGGTAATGCAGGTACCGGTAACAATAGCCGATAAAAACCGTGCAGTATTTTCAGCGTCTGATTGATCGCCAAACACCACATGGTCTGCATCAATAAAATCGTACAAATGTGTTTGCCACCAGCCATTGCTCACGCCGTTAAGCGTGTATTCGGTATCGTGTATCGATTTAAAGGCATCGCAGGCAATACGGCGCATGTGTACGTAACGGCCGGAAGCCAGGCTGGGCGAAATGGCCGCATAAACCAACATTTTGTTATCGAGTTGTTTGAGTAGAAATTCCATACCCACCCGGTAAGCCTGCATGCCTGTGGTAATTTTAGGATCGTAAAAATGATCTGATTCGATTGCAGCATGACCAAGAAAATCAATCTTAATCATTTCGAAACCGCATTCCTTAAACTTTTCAATTACGGTAACAATACGTTGCTGTGTACCCGGATGCGTGGGATCTAATGCCCGTGCACCATCGAGATCGTGATAAGCTCCACCAACTTTTGTCCACATGCCTTCAAAAGAATACCGGCTGCCATCGGCTATGCGCTTCCCTCCCGCTGCAAAGCCCCAATCAACAAAGGGTGCCCAATAAATGCCTGGTTTTAATCCTTTCGATTTCGCATGATCGGCAAAAGCCTTGAGCTTGGCATAATTACCATGTAAGCCACCGTTTAAAAGATTGTCCCAATACGAATCGAGATCGAGATAGGCCACACCTTCGCTCCTGAAAGTCTTAAGACTATCGGCAAAAAAATCGACAACCTGATTGGCCTTTTCGAGCGTTACTTTCTCTTGCAGGGCTCCCCAGCTGTTCCAACCTACGGGTGTTGGGTTTTTCCATTTAAATATAATTGGTGGTTCGGCTAACCGGTTAGCTTTGGCATAGCTTTCCATCCCTGAGCGCCAATCGGTAAAACTGCCAAAAAATATGGGCGACGAAACAATCTTATTTCCTTTCAGATAACCGTGCGCTATTTTATCGCGGGTAATACTTTCGTTGGTATAACCGCAAATGGCCTCAATGGTTATTTTTTTACCGGCATCCATCGCAGTAATGACACCCGTTTTCCAGTCGCTGTGCTCAATAGAACCAATCACATAACCATTGCGAGATTGATTGTGGTATAGAGCCGTAACCTCGGCACTGGGGTTGCTTATATTGGCTTTTAAGGATGCTGTGTTGTAAGAAATAAAGGTATCATTATCAAAAGGTACGAATAAGCTGGTGGCCTCATCCTGTAATTGGCTATCAATCAGGTTTCCTTTTAAAGGCACCATGTGGTTAGTAGCCAGATTATGCCCAGCTATACTTATTGCAATAAAAAAGTAATCACAATTGGTATAGGTATAAATGATTTGCTGCATGTTGGGCAGCCCATTTTGTTTTAATAAAAAGGTATGCTTAATCCCCGATCCGAAAGCATCTTTTACTTTGCTTTGCGTGTAAGCAATTTGCTGATAATCTTTGGAGCTAAGCGTTGTTTTTTGATAGCCGACTTCCGAAAAGCCCTGTGCAAGCAGCAAAACCGATCCGTTAAAAACATCGAATGTGCCTGTTTTAAGGTTATAGTCTATTTTACCTGCCGTACCATAGCTAATAATAGTTGCCGAAACGGATTTACATGCAAACAGGAGCGCCAACAGCACCAATAAAGACCTGAATTTAAATAAATTACAAATAAACATATCAGCTTTAAAGTTTGGTTGAGGTTATTTGGCGCAATATACCGTTTATTTTAATTTTTACTTTTTGCGGTTTTGGCGAAGCAATGCGATAATCGGTAATTTTACCAGCTTTCCAGGTCATATCAACAGTAAAATTACCGCGGGCTTTCAGGCCCTTAATTTCGCCAAAGGCTTTCCAGGCATCGGGTACAGCGGGCAACAGTTCGATAAAACCATCGTGACTTTGAATAAGCATTTCGGCAATTCCTGCCGCAGCACCAAAGTTGCCATCAATCTGGAAAGGTGGTCCGGCCGATAGCATGTTTGGATAAACCCCACCACCAGCACCGTAGTTAATGTCGGTACGCAAGGTAGGTTTTAAAATCTCCCTTAAAAGCTTAAATGCCCGGTTTCCATCGAGTAAACGTGCCCAGAACAACTGTTTATAGGCAATTGACCAGCTTGGCCCGTCATCTCCCCTAACTTCGAGTGTTTTTTTTGCTGCTTCGGCTAATGCCGGAGTAGATATAGGCGTAATTAACCCTGCAGGATAAATCCCATACAAATGTGATATGTGGCGGTGTTGCGGATCGGTTTCCTTGTAATCTTCGAGCCATTCCTGTATGCGGCCATCTTTGCTGATTAGCCCAACCGGAGGGATTGATTTTAATTTTTCCTGTAGCGAAGCACTGAATGCTGCATCGGTTTTAAGTAATCGGGCTGCTGTAATTACATGGCTAAAAAGTTCGCGTACAATCTGGTTATCGATAGTAGGCCCCATCGAAATACTGGCTGTTTTTCCATTAGGCAGATAAAAAGTATTTTCGGGCGAAACCGATGGAGAAGTAACCAACCAGCCCGTTTTGGGATCTTTAACCAAGGCGCTTTTGTAAAATTCGGCCGAACCTTTTAGTACGGGATAAATGCTTTTGAGGTAATTTAAATCCTGACTGAAAGCGAAATGATCCCAAAGGTTACTGCACAACCATCCCGAACCTGCATTTGCTGCACCCCATGAGGCACTTTCGCCGGGTTCGGTAAAGCCCCAAACATTGGTAATTACATGGGCAATCCAGCCGTTGGCATTGTAATAGGCTTTTGCTGTTTTTGCGCCTGGAACCGTTAAACTACGTACCAGTTCTGCCAGTGGCAGGTTAAGCTCAGAAAGATTGGCTTGTTCAATGGCGAAATGATTCATTTGTACGTTTACATCCAGGTGGTAATCACCATTCCATGGGGTATTAATTTGGTTGGCCCACAAGCCCTGCAAATTGGGTGGTAAAAGTCCTACCCTGGTACTGCTGATGCTTAAATAACGGCTAAACTGAAAAAACAGGGCCGCAAGCGAAACATCGTTTTGATAATTTTTGTAAAAATGTTCGAGCCTTACATCGGTAGGTAATTTAGCGGCTTCGCCTTCGCCTAAATTGATTTTTAAACGGTTAAAAAGTTTTCCGAAATTGGCACAGTGTTTAGCCAGTTCAACAGCATAGGTTGTTATTTTGGCCTGTTGCAGAGCGCTTTTTACGCGTGCTTCAAAATCGGCATATTTAAAATTGGTTTCTGCAGCCACATAAACCAATATTTCTGTGGCGTTTTTTACCTGAATGATATTGCCTTCGGTAATTAATGAACCGCCTTTAACACTCGTACTTACCCGGCTCTGGTACTTCATACCTTTACCATCGGTACCGTTATCCAGCTGACCAAACATCAGCAAATCTTTGCCTTCGGTAGACAGTACTGCTTTTTCTGGTCTGCTGATAGAAATCTTGCAGTTAAGCTTCCCAGGCTGACTCGCTGTAAGCCGGATTACATCGACATCGTTATTAAAACTGCAGAAATATTCTCTTTTATATTTTACGCCCTCGAGTGAAAATTCTGTTGTGGCTACAGCCCTATCCAACGATAAAGTTCTTTTGTAAACCTCAGGTTTTGCGGCTTTAACGCCAGGATATTCATAATCCAGCTGTAAATTACCGAGGGTTTGGTATTTCCCCCAGGTGACACCGCCCGAGCCTGGTCCTTTACAAACAAAATCGCGGTTTACCAGATCCTGAGCTTCATCATTTTTGCCTTCCAATATCAGTTGCCTGATTTTGGGCAGGCTTTTATAAGCTTCGTAATTATTCGCATCTTGCTTACCACCGCTCCATAAAGTAATATCATTGAGTACAATCTGCTCTCTCGTTACTCCTCCATCAGGAGTCATGCCCAGTTTACCATTCCCAAGCGGGAGTGTTTCTTCCCAAATTTTGGCCGGTTTAGCGTACCAGAGGTTCAGCGGCTTTTGCTGGGCTGTGGCATTTTTACTGATGAAAAGCGAAAAGCACGCAATAACAGTAAGTTGTTTTAAATACATAGTTTCATTTGTGTGTGTTGTACTCCATAATCGTCATTTCGAGCGGAGTGCAGCGAAGTCGAGAAATCTATCTTGAGGCAGTTCTCTCCACTCCACTGCGTTCCGGTCGAGATGACGGTCCTTTAAAAAGTTTACTGCTTATTCCAGAACCTGATTTCGCTCATATTGCTATAATTGCCATCGCCTGTAGTTACATGCTTAATCCTGATGCGAATATAACGAATCGGTTTGCCTCCGTTATCGAGCTCAGACGTGAAGGCATTTTTGCCATCATCTGTTCTGGTAATGTCTTTTAACAATGTCCAACCTTTGCTCGTTGCTTCGGCTGGCCAGCCACTATTGCTTGCCGATAAAGAGGTAGTTGCATTGGTTAAATCGGCCGTTCCCCATACTTCAAAACGATCGGGATTATTGCAGCAATCGCGGCCGGTTTCTTCTATGCGCGATAAGTTGGTGTAAACCTTACCCAAATCAAACGTAATTACATGAGGCATACCACTGTTACCCGCGCTATGGAAAATATTGGGATAACCTTGTGGCCCCACGCTGCCATCCCACAATTTACTGATGCTGGTTCCCGATTCGTAAGTTGGGGCATCGCCTGTTAAATGTACTTCGCTAAATAATGATCTATCGCAAAGCACATAAGTAAAAATTTTAGGGAAAGTTGAGAAATCAGCAACTGTAAATACATCCAGCGAACCCTTTCCCGGAATGTAAGCTGATTTATAAAGGATATCCGTTCCGGCTTTATAATCGGAAAGCGTAATGGCTGTATCTTTTGGCAAAAGTGTTTTATCTACACTGGTACCGGCTGTGTTGGTGTAACGCACAATGGTATTTACATTAATGGTATCGGGCGTATTGAAATTGAGCTGAACCGAACCATTACTATTTACTACGTAAGGATTTGTGGCATTGTAAGGCCTGTTTAACAATCCCGATTGGTAAAGCGGACCAAACACCCTTACATTTCTGGCCTCGATGGGGATAGATTTGTGGCCTTGTGCATCGTAAGAGTAAACCGTAAAAGTGTAGGTATATTCTTTTAGGTTGGGTATGGTTACTTTAACGGTATCGAGCGGGTTATGTGTAGTAGAATTCACCACCACCGAATCGCCATTGTTGTTCCAGTACACCACATATTTACTTACGCTTGGATCGGGACTTGGGTTCCACCAAAGTGCTGTTCTGAGGTTGCCCGGTTTGGTAATAATATTGGCCACACGACCGGGATAAACCATTTCCCCGTCCTTTAAAAATTCTTTAAAAGCCAGATCATCTTTGGTACAGCTGATGATTACGGTTACCAGCAGCAGTAACAAAGCGCTTATTTTATATATACTTTTCATATCTGAAAATTTATCTTCTGTTGTTAATCAATAACTATCTCGGATCGCCGTAAAAGGCCATTTCCATGGCATGTGCAAAGGTACCACTAGACCAGGTTGTGCTTACCGATAAGCGGATATAGCGTACCTTGGGGTTGGTTAGCGGGAAGTTGAAACTTACACCAGCTTTTACAAAATCGTTATCGGCAGTGGTATGCGCTACCGGGGTGGCACCAGATGGCGGATTAGGATAATTGTAATTCCCCATGTTAATCCAGTCGCCAATTATGGTACCCTCTGGCGCTGATAGAGGCAATTGTGCATCGCGCGGAGCGGCTACATCTGAACCCCATACCGAGAACACCTTTGGATTTCCGTGACCAAAAGCAAATTTATCGCCTCCATCGGGTCTTTCCCATAAAATGAAACGGCTTAATTTAGCGCTAACGCCTAAACCAAAAGTGGCAATTGCAGGCATTGCACCACCTGGCGCAGTATGCCAGCCGTTAGAGTTGCCATCTGTTTTCCCATCCCAGAGGTAAGGTAAATCCCAGCCGTAAGCAATCACCCCATCTGATGGTAACCGGTATTGAAAGAATTTCCCTCTATCCAGCAGCGTTTCGAAAAACGGGGTAATGGTTTTATAGGTGGTATCAGAAATATTGCCGAAGTTATCGGTAACGTAATAACCAATTTTTTTGGCTACTGGTGCATATCCCCTTACCGAATAACTGATTACATCCGATTTACCGTAATGCTGATCGATCACATCAGAACTGTTGTTATCGTTTACCGAAAGCAAAATAACCCCCAGGTTACTTTTTGCGGGATTGGTACCGGTAACTTTAATGCCACCAAAATCCGGATCAGCGTTAATGGTAGGTTTAGCCATTAAGTAAGGTGGCGTATCGGGATTAACCTTTACCACAACCGGATCAGATTTTACCTCTGCTCTGCTTACGGCATATAATGTAACATCGTAACCTTGTTTTTTGGCAAAACCATCAACCATAATCGAATCAGAATAGTAGCTTGATTTAGTTTCGCGGGTGGTTACGCCATTTATTTTGTACTGCGCCAAAACGTATAATAGATTTTTAGAATTGGGCAAAGAATAGGTTATGTAAGCCCCGCCATTAAAATTATCTACTTTAATGTTGGTTACTACGCCTGGCTTGGTCATATCTGAAGAAGCAGGATCGTTGTAGCTTTCCATTTTTTTACAGGCTGAAAAAACAGCCAAAACAGCTACAATAAGTACCAGATAAATATTTTTAATATTTTTCATGTTGTTTAATTTAAACTACCAATAAGGATTTTGAACAAGGTTTGGATTCACTACCAGATCGGAACTTCTGATTGGCCACAGGTAATCTTTTAAGCCAAAAACCGGAATAAACTGTGTAGTTGGGCGGTAATAGTTTATTGCATCAGCATTGTTAATGCTCCAGCCCTGTATGGGGCTGCTTAACACTGCCTGCAATTCTTTCCACCGTCTTAAATCCCACCCACTTTGGCCTTCAAAACACAGTTCAATCCTTCTTTCCTGGTGGATAATCTGTCTTAAACCATCTTTGGTATTAAATTTATTCGGATTTTTCGAAAAGTTTGTCCACGAGGCCTGTACACCCTGTAAACCAGCTCTTTGACGCACTTTATCCATATAGGTAAACACTTCAGCTGTTGGTCCGTTTACTTCGTTTAAAGCTTCGGCATATAAAAGGTATAAACCAGCCAAACGGATTAGAGGCATACGGAATGGCGAGGATTGAAAACCATCATCATAAACCGAGGCATAACTTACCAGTTTTTTAGGCCAGTAACCAGTTATGTTCAGCCTGATGTTATCACTTGGCGCTGCAAAACCACCACCTCTGGCCGAAACATAATATAACGGAGCACTTGGGCTATCCTGAAAGTTACGGCCATTTCCAAACCAGATTCCGCCATCAAAAGCCATATCTGCGTAGAAACGGCTTTCGCGTGCAAAATGCCCTTTAATGGTTTCGTAACCTTGCTGAATGTAATAGCGGCTGGCATTATCGCCGGCTTTAATGGTGTTGCGGCCTGCATAATCCCAGGTTTTATCTTCGGTAATGGGCACGCCATTTACGGTATAAAAAAGTTCCTGTGTGCTAATCGGAGCAGCAAAAGTTGAGGGGTTAGAGAAAATGTTCACTGCCGATTTCGCGGTTAGCCTTGGTGTTGCAAAACCCTGGTAATTAAACTCGGGATTGGAAGCCCAGATAATTTCTGAGTTAAGTTCCCACCTTTCGGCCACCGCATTCTGCACATCCAGTTCTATTTTAAGCGAATCGGATAATTTACCAACCGTTGAAGGTGCACTGAAAGTGTATAATTTAATGCCTTGTGCTTCGGCTGCTGTAATGGCAATTTTAGCAGCATCGGCAGCTTTTTTCCATTTTTGCGCATCATAAGCTGCCGGAAAAAGGCTCACACCATCTTTATCTTTAAAACCTGCATAATCGGGATTACCATTAAACAACGGACTTGCGGCTGTCGTCAAAACATCGGCTTTAACCGAAAGCGCAATTACGCTGGTAATGCGGCCTAGTTCGGTAGCCTGGTTGCTAATTACCGCCGGTAAATCAGCCGCAGCTTCGTCTAAAAGCGATACAATGTAATCAACCGTTTCATCAACAGGTGCTCTTTTTACCCGCACTTCGTCGGTTGAGCTGTTGATGGCCAGATTAGTTTTGATTAAAGGAATTGGCCCGTACATTTTAAATAAAACGTAGTGATAATACGCTTTTAAGAATTTGGTCTCGGCAATCCAGCGTTTCTTCTCGGCAGCGCCCAAATCAATTGGTTTATCGATGTTTTCGAGCATAATGTTACAAATCCTGATTGAGCGCCAAAGACTGTAACTGCCCTCCTGCCCATCCCAGGTATTTAAACCGGGTCTGGCCGCCGTTTGTGTACCGCGTAACAAGTTAAAACCTGTAGGATTAAAGCCCTGGAAATTATCGAGCGAATTTGAATAAATCAGCTCTGATGAAGTGGTAAAACCAGGGTTAGTGGCCATATCGTTCATCCGTTGCAAATAGGCGTAGCAAGAATACAGGTAGTTTTCGGCCTCGTTCCGGTTCCTGAAAGCATAATCTAATGTACCAATGTCATCAGGGGTTACATCGAGGTATTTTTTACAGGATGCAAAGGTGCAAAGCATTAAAAGGATGCAGCCGTATTTGAAATAAGTTTTTATCGTTTTCATTATAAGGTTACGTTAAGACCAACATTGAATACCTTTTGTATTGGATAGGCAAAACCGTTTCCGCCCTGCTCGGCATCCCATAATTTGAAAGGACTCCAGGTTAACAGGTTTAAGCCATTGAAATAAATGCGGCAGGAGTTGAGTTTAATTTTGCTGGAAATGCGTTGTGGTAGTGTATACCCCAGCTCTAACGATTTAAGGCGCAATAAACGTCCGTTTCTCATCCACCAGGTACTGGTTTGTGCATTGTTTTCCAAATCGGCACTATTTACAGCCAATCGTGGATAAAGCGCATACAGGTTCTGGTTCTCCGGCGACCAATGGTTATCGGCAAAATCTTTCAGCAATTGGGTATTTCCATAAATGTAATCCTGATCGCTTGGCACAAAAGGACTTACCCTTTTGGGGTCGATAAAGAAAGTCATGCGGTCTTGCCCGGTAAAAAAGGCCGATAAATCGAAACCTTTATAAGAAGAACTAAAACCAAAACCATACACCACCTCAGGTGATTGCGGAAAACCGATGTAAGCCTTATCTGCTTCATCTATCCTGCCATCGTTGTTTAAATCGCGGTATTTAATGTCGCCCGCTCTTGGTGGCTTGCCATTTGGTGAAAAAATCTGTGTTGGCGAGTTCTGAACTTCTTTATCATCTACAAACAAACGCTCGGCAATGTAACCGAAATTGCGGTTAATAGCCTGGCCGGTAGTGTAGCGGTAAGCCTCTGCCCATTGTGGTTCTTCGTAATTAAGGTATTTGTTTTTGGCAAAAGTTAGGTTAGAACGCACAGCGAAAGAAAAATCGTTCACACGGAATTTATAATCGAGCGATAAATCCATCCCTTTCGAACGTGCCTCGCCTACATTTGCGCCAATGCCCGATTCCAATCCCAATGTAGTAGGCAGGTTGGTACGCGGCATATAAATGTTGTAGCGGTAATTGTTGTAAAACTCGGCAATCAGGCTCAGATCTTTAAAAAGTGTAGCCTCAAGTGCTACGTTGGTCTGTCTCGAAGTTTCCCAGGTCACATCCTTATTCTCGTAATTATTGATGAATACACCATTCCGGCTTGCAGCACCGTTAAATCCGAACTGAGCATAATTTCCGCCACCATTCAGGTTAACATCCGAAATATAGAAGAAACGCTGTGCACCAATGGCATCGTTACCCACAATACCATAACTGGCCCTTAATTTTAAGCGGCTAACCACATTAGCCAGTCCGCCTGTCCAGAATTTCTCGTTAGAAAGCACCCAGCCGGCACCAATGGTGGGAAAAAACCCAAAACGGTGATTCTCCGAAAACCTTTCAGATCCGTTATAACCAAAGTTAGATTCGATAAAATAACGGCTCTTGTACGAGTAGGTTAAGCGACCAGCCAACCCTAAATTGCGGTAAGGAAGCGAGTTTTGTAATGAACTGGCATTGCTGTAAACCGATTGCTGCGCGGTCCCAATTAAAGTACCGCTAACGTTATGGTTACCAAAGGCTTTATCGTAATTTAATGATGCCTGTGCGTATAAAAAGGTATTGATATTGGTACCACCCGGATAGTACGACAAATATTCTTGCGCAATATTAGGTGCACCAGTAGTTACCGACGAGTTAAGCCAGTTTAACACATAAGTATTGCTCTGTTTATCGTAAGAGCCAATATTATAATAAAATGGCGAGTAAGCACGCTGCGAATCGAAATAAGAATACCTGTTGGTACTGAAAATGGTTTTAAAAGAAAGCCCTTCGGTAAAGAAATCCAGCTTTTGGTTAAGCTCAAACTGAGCCGACATACGCGATTCGGACGAATTTTTATGCCCGCGCAACATGGCTGCATAAGGGTTATTGTCTAAAATACTGTTTTGTCCCGATCCACCCCTGTTACCAAATAAAATGTGTTGTGCATTTTGGTTGGCTGCATCGGCTGGGTAAAATGCCGGAAAAGAAACCGGACTGGTATGAACGGCAATGTTATATAAATCGGTAGAAAAACCACCATCAGTAGCTAAAGGACCATTATATTCGCTAAAATTACCCGATAAGCGCACCACCATTTCGGTTGTTTTACTTAAATCGATATTGATGTTAGAACGCAGCTGATAATTGCGAAACTTGATATTGTTATCGTTGTTGTTGCGCGAATCTTCTTTCAGTACACCATTATCTAAATTATACGAACCCGCAATATAATAACGGGCTACACCGCCCCCACCACTGATACCTAAATTGGCCCGTTGTGTACTGGTACGTTTTTTAAAGAGCATATCCAGCCAGTTAACCGCTGGGTAAACATATTCGTTATAACCCGGGCTTTTATTTACCGTGGCCTGTGTGTTGATGATCTGGTTTGGTGTAAACATAGGGTCCATGCCGCGTCCAATAGATGCTTCATTAAAAAGCCTCATGTAAGTAATCGGATCAGCCAGTTCTAAATTCTGAACCGATTGGGAAGCAGATTGCTCTAACCTGAAATTGATTTTAGCTTTGCCTTCCTTACCCGATTTGGTTGCAACCAGAATTACACCATTTGCACCCCTGGCGCCATACAAAGCCGTGGCACTCGCATCTTTTAATATCGAAAAGCTTTCTATATCATCAACCTGAAGACGGGCCAGATCTGAACTGGTTAGCTCTACGTTATCGATCAAAATCAGTGGATCTCTTTTATACCCAAAAGTAGTTACCCCACGGATAAAAAACTGCGAGTTATCCTGTCCCGGTTGCCCGCTGCGCTGGTAACCAATTACACCTGCTATCTGACCAGAAAGCGCATTGGTTAAATTGCTTGAGGGGATTTTAAGGTTTCCAACTTTTACTGTGGTCACCGATCCTACCAAAGCTTCTTTACGCTGTTTCTGACCAAGAGCTGTAATTACTACCTCTTCTGAAAGTAAATTTTCTTCTGCCAGTTTAACGTTAATGACATTGGCTGCCCCAACAATTGCGCGGTGCTCGCGATAGCCTACGTAAGAAAAACGCAACTGCTCGCCCGGAGCCACATCGAGTACATACTTACCATTGTTATCGGTTTGTGTACCCACATTTACTTTATTAACTACCGCAACGGTAACGCCAGGAAGTCCTACCCCGAGCGTATCGGTAACTTTACCTGTAATGGTTTTCTTTCCTGCCTGCGAAAAACCTTTTACAGGCATAAAAACCAGAAAAAACACAAAGATTGAGCCTGTCAATAACAATGCGTTTTTTAATCTGCCAGGTACAGAAAAGTACCCGCACAAAAATAATTGCTTCATTTGCCAATTAGCTTTTAATGAGTGAATTAAATAAGATTAAAATAGGTAGATGATGTGATGGGATGCGTCCCTAACTGCCGGCTGCCATAGGCCACATTTGAGTTTCAGCGATAGCAGGATGGTGTTGCCCTGCTTTAAAGTAAATTGTAAATTTTCTCATATTCTGGTTGGTTTGGTTAGCGGAAAAATGAGGGGTAAGAAAAGAATCAGACGACCATCTTGAATTGTTGTTTATCATCTCAAAGCGTTAAGCTTATCCATGCTGGAATATAAACGAAATTCTATCCTATCCTATACTATCCTATTGTTTCCGAATACAATGATAAACAAAATATTTAATATTCCAAATGGAGAGGTAAAATTGTTAGTTTAGATGCTTCAGTAAATGAAGAAATCTATCTATAAAGATTTAGCTTCGCTGACCATTACATGGTTCCTGACTCGCTTTGCTTCCGATGACAGACCCTATAATAGGATCGTCATTTCGACTGAAGCCGCCGGTTTTTCACCGTTGGCGAAATGGAGAAATCTATCTAAACAGATTTCTCGACTCCGCTCGAAATGACGATCTTCTTGGAAAATTTGTCATCGGAATTCCAATGTTTTTTGCTTAAAAAGCTGACTTCTTGAAATGACGATTTGGGATATGGAAGAAATCAATGAGGTAATAGTGCGGCTTTTCTTATCAACCTCGTCTGATAATTGATTATTGTGTATTGATAACTGAAAACTGTTAACTGCAAACTGCTAAAGTGAGTTTCTTCTCATCAGTTTATTTTCCATGATGTGCTTAACCGGGTTTAAGCTGAGGACAAATTCGGCTGCGAGGCGCCCCATTTCGGCAAAATCGATTGAAAAGGTGGTAATGCCATCAAAAATAATCTCTTTTACGTTATCGTCATTGTGCGAAAGGATACCTAAATCTTTACCCACTTTGAAGCCCTTTACTTTGGTATCTTTCAGCATTTCCCAAAGCTCGAGGTTGTGGATGGTAAAGTACACCTTATCGGGCTCGATGCTACCCGATTCGTAATGATTTTTAATTACTCCGTTAATGTTAAATTCTTTAATGAAACGTTTAAACGAAACCAGCACTTCATTGGGCTCGGCAGAAGAAGGTTTAAAAAAGAAAACAAATTCGGAAAATTCTTTAATGCGTGGCGCCAGTTCTAAAAATGCGTTATAAGATGCATTTTCAAACTCCTGGACAATGTAAGAATACTCGCCTTTTAGTGCTACGTAGCGATCCACAATCAGCAACTTTTCTTTAGGCAATTGTTCCAGTACTTCTTTCGCCTCGTTACTTTCAATCGGGGCTATTACATACAAACCGTACTGACCTTTATTGCTGTTGATAATAGATTCGAAAACACTGAAATTATTGTGGTGGAAATACACGTCTACCTGGATGTTTTCGCCCAGGTGATCGCGAAAATTCTGATAAAAGGTTTCCTGGAAGGTATCGAAAGCGTAAATCAGCAAACATACTTTCAGGTGCTGTTCGGTATCGTCGGTTGCTACAAAATACCCCCTCCTGTTTTTCGACTCTACAATTCCCCTGCTAATCAACTCCTTATAAGCTTTACCAATGGTTTCTTTGGCATAACCTGTTTCGCGCATCAATTCATTAACCGAAGGCAGAATATCGCCTTTGGCAATGTATTTATGGTTTAAACTATTGATTATTCCCTGCACCAACTGTTCGTGTTTCGAAAAAGCATTGATGATGCTTAAATCCTTGATTTCGTTGAACAGTTTTTCCTTATTCATGCAGCGTTATGAGGTTGGTAATGGTTTTAGTTAGGTAATTTTGCTCGAAATATAAAAATTTAATGGTGATTATCTATAAATTTTAATTCTATTCCCGCTGCCGTGGTGCCAGATGTTACCATCTGGCATTATTTAAATTTCAACTTTTAGTTTATCCCATTGGAGTCTAAAGATCTGTCAGATGGTAACATCTGACAGCACACAATAAGTTCGGCAAGACGATAAACTTTGTAGTATATTTGAAACGCATGAAAAAGAAAACATTTAAGATTCCGCATAAAGTAATATGGCTGAGTTCTTTTTTTCTGGGTGTGCTCACTTCCATCCCTAAAATTGCCGAACACCGCTTTAATTTATACGAAGCCCTTGCCGATGCGGCCGTTACTTTTCTTTTTGCTGTACTGATCTGGTATTACAATGTGCTCACACTTCCTGCCTACTCGTCGCGTGATATAGCCAGTGGTTTTTCGGTAATGCGCCTCATTAAAGGGCTTTTCTTCGGAATACTTTTGATGTTTTTACTCTCCTGCCTGCAACAATATCTGCTCAGTACCATTCATTTCGGCCCTGTAATGCTTATGTTTGAGGTAAGGGGGATACTGGTAAACATTACGTTCTACATGTTTTTGAACCTGCTTTACCAGAATTATCACAACCAGCAGGTTGGCATTGAGTTAGAACGAACCAAATCGGATAACCTGGGCGCACAATTCGAGTTGCTTAAGCAACAGGTTAACCCTCATTTCCTTTTCAACAGCCTCAATACGCTGAAGTACATGGTCGAAAGCAACGACAAACACAGCGTAGAATTTATCCTTAAGCTATCTGATTTTTATCGCTTTACGCTCGAAAGTCGCAAACACGACCTGATTAAACTCAGCGAAGAACTCGATATTTTAGGTGCTTACCTGTTTTTGCTGAAAGCACGTTTCGAAGAAGGTATTGATCTGGCCATTGATATTGATAAAAGTTACCATCAATCGCTCATTCCACCTTTTACCTTACAGCTTTTGATCGAAAACTGCATTAAACACAATGTGGTTTCCTTGTACAAGCCCCTGCACATTAGGTTATATGTTGAAGGAGATTTTATTGTGGTAGAGAACAAAATCCAACCCAAACGTACACCTGAGGCCTCTACCGGAATTGGTCTCGAAAACATTAATCAGCGTTACAGCCATTTGCTGAACAAAGAAATTATCATCACCAAAACAGACACCCATTTTAGTATAAAACTTCCCCTTATACATGAAGATTATCATCATTGAAGACGAGCTGAAGGCTGCAAAGTCTTTATCGAACCTCATTAATAAAATACGTCCGAATGCGCAGGTTGTAGCCAACCTGCAGAGTATCGACGATGCCGTGCATTATTTCTCTGAAAACGAGCAGCCTGATCTGATTTTTATGGATATCCAGCTCTCGGACGGGCTTTCTTTCGAAATTTTTCAATCGGTTAAAATCAGTTGTCCCGTAATTTTTTGTACCGCTTACGGTGAGTATGCCATGGATGCTATTAAAGCTAACGGCATTGATTACCTGCTGAAGCCTTTTTCGCAGGATGACCTGCAGAAGGCATTTGAAAAGGTAGATCAGTTTCAGAATTTCTTTCAGCAAAACAAGCTACCGGATATGGATGAACTGCTGAAAAGGATTGGTCCGAATGAAGGAAAAAAGAGCTTTTTGGTATTTAAACACAATAAGTACACTACGGTACCTACTGAGCAGATTGCGTTTTTTTACATCCGCAACGATTCGCCAACCATTATGACTTTGAAAGAGGAAGAATACACCCTGAGCCAATCGCTGGATACTATACAGGGGCAACTTTCGGCTTTACAGTTTTTTAGGCTTAACCGCCAGTACATTGTTAATTTTAGCGCCATTAAAGAAGTAGAGCACTATTTCGATCGCAAGTTATTTGTAAAGTTGGTCATTCCCTCGCCCGAAAAACTGTTGATCGGGAAAGAAAAAACCACTGCATTTTTAAACTGGTTAGAGAACAGGTAATTATTTAGAAAATTGCTGTTCCAGAATATGCCTGATCTCTTCACGAACTTCTTTGTGTTCGTTGGTTTCAATTGCAGGTACAGTAAGGGGTATTTGTTTATTGCTGTTATCGAAAATCATGATTGATAAAACCGCCATGCAGCACAAGGTAACCTCAGGGTTTAAAGTTAAATGGATCATTTCCTGATAATAAAAGCGGAGACAGAATTAAATGTCTGTCTCCGCGGTTAAAATATTATACTAAATTAATTTCGACAGGAATATTGCCCTGAGTAGCTTTTGAATACGGACAGGTTTGGTGTGCGGTATCAGTTAACAACCTGGCTTCTTCGGGCGATAAACCAGGCAAACTCACATTTAACCGGGCTTGTAAACTATAAGCGCCATCGGTTACACAAAGATCAACCTCGGCATCAACTGCAAGACCAGCAGGAAGCGTAATTTTGTGTTTTGCAGCAGCTAACCCAATTGCACCAATAAAACACGCCGACCAGCCGGCAGCAAACAGCTGCTCAGGGTTTGTGCCTTTACCGTTTGAGCCTGGCGAAGAAAGTGCAATTTCTAATTTCCCATCATTGCTTTTTGCATTGCCATCTCTACCGCCGGTAGTATGAGTTTTACCTGTATATAATACTTTTTTGTTTGAAGCCACAGTAGGGTTTCCGTTTTGATTATTTTCCATTTTATTGTACTTTTTAAATTTGTTGTTCAAAATTATGGTCTAAATAGTGGTTAGGCGACCTTAATCTGGCGACCTGGACAGATTAACAGCTGAGCCCGACATTTGCCGGGTTGATTTTTTTATTCCTCTTTATCCACCAGAAAACCGCTTTTCTTTTTTCGCGATATTTCCATCACCATTTCGCATTGCTGTACATTTCTTTCGAATGGTGGAGTAAGCAGAAATAACATGGAGAGCATTGAAATGAGTGTCACCATAAATTTGTTGTGACTTTTATGAGGTGTATTTTCCATGGCTGTAAAGGATTAGTGTTGTAAACTTGCGTTAGCGCTATCTTAAAATGTGGTGGCTTTTGCAGCTGTCACAAGCTGGCCCGAGTTTTGGTTTTGGAGCAAACCAATAATTTCCCAGTCTTTTTCGTTGTAGCCCTTGGGTAGTGAAACTGAAACGGCTCCTGTTCCATCAGCACTTAGTTTTTCAGTTTGTAATTTGCGTACAATCTGCACGTGCGATAAAGTTCTGCCTTCATTTTCACCTCTGGCTACGCGGGTACTGGCGGCTTTTTGTACAATAGCAATTAATAGATTACTGCCTTTTGTGGCACCCGAAGTTTGATAATGTACTTTAAAACTCTTGTCGGTTTGGTGCCATTGAAGCTTAATCTCTGCCGTTGATTGTGTACCCAACTGGGTTGAAATGGCATTGCGGATACTTCCTTCTTCCGAGCCAATAAATTCGCTTGTACCATTAACAATTACCTGTGGGGTATAAATTTGTGGTAACCTTAACCACTGGCCATATTGGGCTTGTCTTTTCGAATATTCGGGGCTACCGAAGGTATCTTTCCAGCCTAAGCGGTCGAAATAATCGACATGGTAAGCCAGCACATACAAATCTTTTCCGGCTGATTCTTTTTCCAGTTTGGCCATTAGTTCATCGGCAGGCGGGCAGCTCGAACAACCTTCAGATGTAAATAGCTCTACTACGGCAAAGCCTTTTCCTGGTGTTTTAACAGTAGTATCTTTTACCGGAGTTTTATACATTGCCGCAAAGGCCGTAACGGAAAGGGTAATTACGATGAAGAAATTAGCCAACCATAAAATTTTCGTTGTTTTCATGTTTCTGTGTTTTTTGTTGCTCAAAACTATTTCAAAAAACACCCCTGGCAGAGCATAAAATAGGCTAACTGGACGTAATCAGACTTGAAATAGGTAATGCAGGGATTGAAATGGACAAGGCGATTTAGAGATTTTTAAATTCATCCCCCGCCCCCTTCAATAAGGGAAACTTGTGGACATATCTATCGTAAATCCCCATAAACTATCCGTCATTGCCAGCTTGACTGGCAATCTTAACACCCCTAAATTCATCCCCCTGCCTCCTTCAAAGGAAACGTATGGAAATATCTATCGTAATTCCCTCTAAACTATCCGTCATTGCCAGCTTGACTGGCAATCTTAACACCGCTAAATTCATCCCCCTGCCTCCTTCAATAAGGGATACTTGTTGACATATCTATCGTAAATCCCCATAAACTATCCGTCATTGCCAGCTTGACTGGCAATCTTAATACCGCTAAATTCATCCCCCTTACCCCTTCAATAAGGGGAACTTGTGGATATATCTATTATAATTCCCTCTACACGATCCGTCATTGCCAGCTTGACTGGCAATCTTGACACCACTAAACTCATCCCCCCGCCTCTTTCAATAAGGGGGACGAGATTAACTTGATTCAATAAAATCAAACATTTTTCGTTCTTTTAAAAAAGCGGCAACAGGCAGCAGCATAGACTGTAACAACAGGAAGGTACTGCCGTCTAAAACTTTTAACTACCAAAAAATGTTTAACTAAAAAACAAAAGAAAAACGACATGGGAATTTTAAAAACAGCAATTATTGGTGCCGCAGTTTATGCAGGCGTGAAATATATTACGAAGAAGGATCCTATTACGGGCCAATCGATAGTAGACGATTTAATGGATAAAGCGCCTCAATGGGCTGATAAAGCAAAAGGTTACGCCGAAGAACTGAAAGTTAGGGCAAGTAACGCCGCCGAAGATTTGGCCAGATGAATCCCGGGAAAAAGAAAGGAACCTGAACAGGTTTACCTTTTTCTTTGATCGCTAAAAAAACAAAAAGTCCCGATTAAAAACCGGGACTTTTTTAGTGATAAGTGTCAGATGGTAGCATCTGACACCACTTTAATACCACAGCATTAAAAAGCATCAAACCAGAGTTTGGTGGTTAATAAATCGGCACCCTGGCTGCTTACAGCATTTTTATAATTTTGTCCGTTTAGCGATTGCTCGGTACCCGGATAAATAAAACGTACCGGGATTTTACCATTTAACACCGTATTTACCGAAGCGGTTAATTGTGGATAATCCAACCTGCGCTGCTCTGCCCAGGCTTCTAAGCCCTGACCGAATAAGGCGATCCATTTTTGTTCACCAATTGATTTTTTATAGTTCGCCGCGTCGTATTGTACTGCTGGTTGATTGATATAATTATCAACTGTCGTTCCGCTGATATTGTATTGCGCAAAAGATGCACGGATGGCCTGCTTGTACAAATCTTCGGCATTTTCTGTTGTGAAACCACGTGCAGCAGCCTCAGCGCGATCGAAAAGCAATTCGGCATAACTAAAAATTACAGCTGGTGCTTTGGCATCAAGAAAATAAGTACCGGGTTTTGATGAATTAGCCAAACCTATGGCACTGGCTTCGGAGTTGGTAGAACCATTTGGAATACCCACATAAGTTAGCGGTGTAGTATTCTCCGTTTTACTTGCATATACCGGTAATCTTGGGTCGTTTAGTGCAAAAAGTTTATCTACTATTGTTTTGCTGATCCGGTAATCATTTCGCGTTTCGAACGAAGCTGCAACGGGATTTTGTTGAGGTGAAACATCGTATTTTAATTGCGCATTTTCTGCATTACTGCTGATATAAGCCCCACCTTCTGCCTGTATTTCGTCAATAACTTGTTTGGCTTTGGTTGCATCCTTATCGGCAATACGTAAAGCAATACGCAAACGCAATGCATTGGTAAACTTTTTCCACGAAGCAATATTATTGCCGTAGATTACATCACCCGCAATGGTTTTAGAAGCAGGATCAAGTGCTGCCTGTGCTGATTTTAAATCGTTTAAAATACCATAATACACATCCTTTTGTTTATCGTAAACCGGCGTAACAAATTGTTTAATTTTTCCGGCCTGCGAATATGGAATATCGCCATAGGCATCGGTAAGCAATAAAAATACCCACGAACGCAATACCAGGCCTACACCTTTATAGTTTGGAATGCCCTGTGCATCGCCCTGCTCGATAATTTTATTAAAACCTGCAATACTTTGTGCATAACCGGTAGACCACAGCGAGGTGAAACTACTGTTCGAAAAGATAAAACGATCTTCTTCGGTGTATTGCACTTTAGCCCATTGCTGCGCAAAAAGCAGGCTCGAATTCATGTTATTGGTTACGCCCCAATAGGTATCTACAGTGGTTTTTGTAGTTCCGGTGAGTAAATAATCGGGCTGCGCAACCTCAGGTGCATTGGGATTGATATTGATCTCATCGAGCTCTTTTTTGCAGGACGAAAATGCAAGGGCCAAAAAGGCTAATATATAGAGTTTATTATTTTTCATGATGGGCATAATTAAAATTTAACATTCAGGTTAATACCATAACTGCGGGTACTTGGGTTAGATAAACTTTCCAATCCCTGACCATTACCGGTATTAAAAGCCACTTCCGGATCAATATCAACGGTATTGCGGTGAATAATCCACAGGTTACGGCCAACCAGCGATACGGAAACGCCTTGCAGGCTTAACGGGCGCAACCATTTGGCTGGCAGGTTATAGCTGAGTTTCACTTCGCGGAGCTTAACATAAGAAGCACTGAAAATGTTGGCTTCATCTATATTTCTGAACGATTTGTAATACTGCTGCGCAGGTAATATTTTTTCGTTGCGCTTGCCATCGGTAGTAACACCGTCAAAAATAAGCCCATCATCATACACCGTTTCACCTGCCGGAGCTGATCCGTTTAAGCGTACAGTTCCTTTGGTTTTATCGTTACCCGGATAGTAGTACGAAATACCGCCATATTCGGCTGCCCTGCCCGGCAAAGTTGAAGCTAAAACACCGGTATAGATCCCTGTAGCGTAAGTACCGTTGTAAATAGAGCCACCAATGCTGGCATCAACCAACACGCCTAAACTAATGCCCTTGTAAGAAAAGGTATTATACACACCACCAATCCAATCTGGTGTATATTTTCCCAATACCTGCTTGGTTGGGTTAGTCGCAGGGGCTCCCGTTGCATTTACAATGATGTTTCCATTACCATCTCTTAAAAACGCTGTACCAAATAACGAACCATAAGGCTGGCCAACGGTTGCAATTACCTGCGCCGAATTAGAAGCCACCACATAATTAGTCAGTAATTTTTCTGCATCGAGTTCAATTACCCTGCTCCTGTTTGCGGCAAAATTGAAATCAATATCCCAGGTAAAAGCTTTTTTAATCGGGGTTATGCCCAACTGCGCCTCTATACCTTTGTTGTTGATTTTTCCGGCGTTTAACAGTTTTGAACTGAAACCGGTACTTTGGCTTACATCGGCTGCTAAAATCTGATTGTAACTATTGGTATTATAAGCACTTAAATCGAAACGCAACCTTTTGTTAAAGAATACCGCCTCAACACCCAATTCGGTAGAAGTGGTGGTTTCGGGTTTAAGGTTAGGATTAAGATCGATAGCTCCTGTATTAAGCTGTGGATTACCATAAAATGGCGCGCCGAAAACATAAGTATTAATTAAGCGGTAAGGATCGGCATCTTTACCCACCTTAGACCAACCTCCACGTATTTTTAAATAATTAAGGGCTTCGCTTTTAATGTCAAAGGCTTCGGTAGCCACAAAACTTCCGTTAAATGAAGGGTAAAAATACGACCTGTTTTGTGCAGGCAAGGTAGACGACCAATCGTTACGGGCGGTAATGTTGGCAAACAGGTAATTTCTGAAACCCAGTTGTCCTGAAGCATACACACTATACGATTTTAACCGCGACAGGTTATTGGATGACACCAAAGGATCGCGCGAGTTTTTAAGGGTATACAATCCGGCAATGGCCAGTTTTGGTGCACTTTGGTCGTTTTGCTCGATATACTGCCTGCGGATATTCCCCCCACCCAATAACTCGAGGCTAAAATCGTCATTTAGCTGTTTGTTAAAGTTTAAGGTTGCGTCGGTATTGTTTTCGTTAACCGTAAAAGCACTTTCGGTGTACGAACCAAATGGCGTTCCGTTGGTACCATAAGCGATGCGTATTTTGCGTCTGTCATTATAATAATCTGTTCCCGATCTGAAATTTAAATTAAGCCCGTCGATAATCTTATAATTCAGAGCTAAACTGCCAATAATGCGGTTCCGGTTTTGCGATACCGTATTCTCATAAGCTACCCAATATGGATTGCTGTAATAGCTGTTATTCCAGTTAAACGTTTTTCCATTCTCATCCAAATAATCTTTCAATTGGTTAATATCAACCTGACGGCCAAACCAGGTAAACTGCAACATGGTACTGGTAGAACGCGAGCCACCTGTGCCCGGTAGATTATCTGAATTAAGTTTGCTGTAATTGGCGTTAGCGGTTAAGGTTAATTTCGGTGTTATTTTAAGGCTGGTGTTTAGCACAAACGAATTTTTGGCCTGCCCGGAGTTTGGCACAATACCTACCTGTTTTAAATTGTTGTAAGAGATTCTGTAATCGTATTTTTCGCTGGCATCGGCGACAGATACACCGTTATTTAAAGAATAACCAGTCTGGAAAAAATCGCGTACGTTATCCGGATGCGCCACAAAAGGAACGGCTACACCTTTAGAGAAAAACTGCGGAATTAACCGGCCATCCAGTTTTGGTCCCCAGCTCTCGTCAACCCCATCATTTAAACCTTTACCAGCCCCATCAACATAGCTAAATTTACCTTCAGAACCCTGACCAAAGGCATTTTGATATACCGGAAGGGTAAGCAAAGTTTCTAAAACAGAATTCGAGTTAACAGCAATCCCCAATCCTTTTTTCGATTTACCGGTTTTGGTTTTGATGATGATTACACCAGCTGCAGCTCTCGATCCGTATAAAGCAGCAGCATTTGGACCTTTTAATACACTCATCGATTCGATATCTTCGGGATTGATATCCGAAATGGTATTGGCATAATCTCTGGCACCGGCTGAATTTAACTGCGAGTTATCTACCGGAATACCATCTACCACAAATAAGGGCTGGTTATTACCTGCAATTGAAGTTTCGCCTCTGATGACCACACGTGAGGAACCCATGCTTCCCTGGCTGTTGGTTACCCTTACACCGGCAATTTTACCCGCAAGCGCATTTACGAGGTTCGATTCTTTAGCCTCGGCTACCCGATCACCTTTCAATTCCTGAACGGCATAACCAAGTGATTTTTTCTCCCTCGAAATGCCGAGAGCGGTAACTACAACTTCATCAAGCGCATTATCGCTCGATTGGAGCACCACTGCAATCGGGCTGCCCTTAATAACGGGTACTTCTTGTGTTTTAAAACCGATGTATGAGAACACGAGCGTACTTTTTTCGGGTGCGTTTATGCTAAAAGCTCCCTTGCCATCGGTAATGGTTGCTTGTTTGGTTTCTTTGATCAAAACAGAAACGCCGGGCAGTGTTTCGCCCTCTGCAGATTTTACCGTACCGGTAACCGCCACATTTTGCGCCAATACCTGCTGCGCCGTAAAAAGCAGCAAAATAAAGGCTATTGATTTAATTTTTTTGAACATGTTGTGTGTAATAATTAGTTAATAGGGATAATAATTTGGGCAATACTTTTCCATCACGGCTATAAACCGCGTTTTGGTAAAAAAAGGAAAGGATTGGTTAGCCTGGAAGCCCGTTAAAATGAATTCATCTTAACAGGGCATGCGCATTCGGAAATACGCCGTTTGGTTTAAATAAATAGATTTTAGTACTTGTCTTTTTTTCATCTGGAAATGATCTTTAGTAAATAAGTTAATTTAAAAAAGCCTGGCACAAAAAAAGCACCTCAACCAAAGTCAGAAGTGCTCCATATTAATAAGGAAAACGCAAACTGCCGACTTAACTAGCCCGGATTCATCCGGGATGGAATTAGCACCATTTCTAAAATTTAGCTGGTTGCTAAGGTTTCACAGGGCCATTCCCTCCGCCTTTCTTGATAAGCATTTTTAAATAACTGGGGCAAAGGTATAATTAAATCTAGTAATTCTATAGTTTTTGTATTTTTTTGTCCAAATATTTTTTCTTGCCAGATACGAGCCGTATATTTGTCTACTAATTTAGTCGATTAAATACATCCTCATGAATCCGAAATCAATTTTCACAGCCATTTTGGCCATATCAACCTCCATAACCTTTGCACAAAATCAACCCGTATTTGCGAACCATAACACCGAAAAAGCCGGAAAAGAAAAACCGAATGCTTTTGTAGCATTAGGCAGCTGGCGCGGAGTAGCCCAGGTAAAAGAAGGGCTCGAAATTCCTTTCAACTTCGAAATAAACGAAAAAAAAGGTCAGCAGAAATTATATTTCCGCAATGCCGAAGAAAGCTTTGAAGGTGGCCTGGTTAAACAAACTGCCGATTCGCTTTTTGTAAAGCTCGATCAGTTTGATAATGAACTGGCCTTTGCCATAACTGGCGACCAGTTAGCCGGTACGTTGAGGAAACAAGGTCAGGCAGGTAAGCCTTTAACCATTATAGCTGAGCGCAAAAACTACCGTTTCGAAACCAGCGGTAAACCCGCAACAGCCGATTACTCGGGCAGCTATGATGTGGTTTTTAAATCGCCTAATGGCAAAGAAGAAAAAACCGTAGGTTTATTTAAGCAAAGCGGCAACAAACTTACCGGCACCTTTTTACGTGTAACCGGCGATTCGCGCTTTCTCGAAGGTGTTGTAGAAGGTAACCAATTTCAATTATCGAGTTTTATCGGCTCCTCTCCTGCTTATTACAAAGGCACCTTTCAACCCGATGGTACTTTAAGCGGCGAAATTTTGGGCGCCAGGGGAAGTCAGCCTTTTACAGGTGTTAAAAATGCCAATGCAGCCCTACCCGATGCCTATAAACTTACCTACCTCAAACCGGGCTACAAAACCCTCGATTTTAGTTTTCCGGACGTAAATGGCAAAAAGATTTCGTTAAAAGATGAAAAGTATAAAAATAAGGTGGTTATTTTAACCATTACCGGCAGCTGGTGCCCCAACTGTGTAGATGAGGCTACCTTTATTGCACCCTGGTACAAAGCAAATCAAAAACGCGGTGTAGAAGTTATTGCGCTGCATTACGAACGCTCAACCGAGCCCGAGTATGCTAAAAAAGTAATGAGCCGTTTCCGCGAGCGTTTCGGCATTGAATACGATCAGGTAATTGCCGGCACTGCAGATAAGCAGGTCGTTTCCGAATCGTTACCCGCTTTAGATTCATTTTTATCGTTCCCAACAACCATTATTATCGATAAACAAGGCAATGTAGCTCAAATCCATACTGGTTTTAATGGTCCGGCTACAGGCAAATTTTACGATGAATTTAAAAAAGAATTTAACGACGAGATTAACAGTTTATTAAGGAAATAAACGGCGCTTAAACTTTGCCAAGCCACTAAGCCGTAGCCACCATCTTTTTATAATCGCGCGGGGTTACCCCTTTCGCTTCTTTAAAAAAACGGTTAAAATTAGAGAGGCTGTTAAAACCACATTCGTAAGCCAGGTTACCGATTTGCCTTTCGCCATCGGTAATCAGCTTGCAGGCATGGCCAATACGCACTTCATTTACAAACTCAACAAAGGTTTTTTGGGTACGGCTTTTAAAATAACGGCAAAAAGCCTGTTTGTTCATATTAATCAGTGCGGCCACATCATCCAGCTGCATATCGGCAGCAAAATTTTCGAATACATACTTAAATACCTTATCCATCCTGTCGTTATCTTTTAGCTGGTAGGTATTGGTGTAGCCCTGGCTGGCCAGTAATTCGTATTCTTTGGTATGGCTCAATACTTCGAGTATTTTAAAAAGCGAAATCATTTTCGGGAAATCGTCTTCCTCTTTAACCAGCTGTACCAGTAGTTTTTTTAACTGCGATTTGGTTTCGCCATAAAATTTCATACCCCTTCCGGCAATCTGCAATACTGTTTTCATTTTCTGCATATTGCCCAGTTGCTCCAGCAAGCCGGTCAGCTTATCCGGATTAAAAAATACCGAAATAGAACGGGCGTGTTTCTGGTTCACTTTATCGTCGAAATAAGCTTCGCTGTTGTACCACACATGCGGAATATTGGATCCCAGTAAAATCAGTTCGCCTTTTTCGAAATTTTCAATGCTATCGCCAATAATCCGCTTCCCTTCGCTCTCTACCATGTAAGTAATCTGGCATTCGACATGGAAATGAAAAGCGGTAGAAAAGTAAGGCTGGTCTATTACCTTCGTTTTAAAAACTTCGTTATCCAAACCTTCCAGTATTTTAGCAAAAACCGGTTTCATAGGCGTATTTTTATATCATTTATATTTGGTTACAGGCCAATATCAGGCAATGGGTGGCGATATCAAGCTTTGCTCAAATATACGCTACATTATCAAAATAAAACAAACAAACCATAATACTTGCTAAAATAACATCAAAATTAGCAAACCAAGCTTTAGAATTTAGGTTTTCATCCGCCTAACTTTGAGTAATTACCCATACTAACCAAATCAATAAAATCTATCCTTAAGCGGAGCAGATTAAATTAAAAATATAAAATGAACCAAAATTTACACCAAAAAGTGATCCTGTTAACAGGTGGTGCCGATGGTATTGGCTGGGAATGTGCAAGGGCTTACAGCAATGCGGGTGCGATAGTTTGCATAGCAGATAAAAATCCTGTTGCTGCCCAAAAATTAAGCGAGCTGGCTAACCCAAATACCTTTATCAAATGCGATGTAAGCCAGGAAGCAGACGTAAAAGCCGCTATTGATACGGTGATTGCCAAATACAACCGCTTAGATGCCATCCACAACAATGCGGCTATTGCCAGTCCTTCCAAACCTTTAGATGAAACCAGCGATAGCGAATGGGATTTGTTAATGAATATTAACCTGAAAAGTATTTTGTTTACCACCCGCCACGGGTTACCGCATTTAAAAGCTTCAAAAGGAAGCATACTGAGTACCAGTTCGCTGGTGGGCAGCATTGGGCAGGATAACCATGCGGCTTACGTAGCCACCAAAGGCGCCGTAAATGCCTTAACCAAAGCAATGGCTTTAGATTATGCTCCGTTTCAGGTACGGGTAAATGCCGTTTCTCCTGCTGCCATAAACACCCCAACACTACAGGCCTGGAGCAACGAACAACCCAATAAAGCAGATTTAACACAATACCTTAACCAATTGCAGCCTTTAGGTAACATGCCCAATGGCGATGTAATTGCCGATGCCTGTGTATTTCTATTGAGCGATGCCGCGCGATTTATAACAGGTACCATTTTGCCGGTAAGCGGTGGTGCAGAATTAGGTTACAGAACCATTATTTAAAATATGATCAACAAAATTAATATCCTCGACAAAAGATTTGAACTGGCAACAGGTGCTGGTAGCGATGCTATACATAAAGATCCGCAATACTCGTACGCGGTGGCCCAACTGGGCGATGAAAGTGGCCTTACCGGAAATGGTTTGGCTTTTACCCTGGGCGAAGGGAACGACCTGGTTTGTAAAGCTGCTTCTTTTTATGCCGATAAAATAAAAGGAAACGATATTGAAGAACTGATGGCCGACTTTGGCCAGACTTTTAAAACCTTGTCCAACGAGCAGCAATTCCGTTGGTTGGGGCCGCATAAAGGCGTGGTACATTTGGGTTTAGCCGCTGTTACCAATGCCTGTTACGATTTGTGGGCCAAAAAACGCGGCGTACCGCTTTGGAAATTGCTGATTGATTTAACACCCGAGCAAATTGTAAACACACTCGATTTATCGTACCTGGAAGATGTTTTGACCAAAGCAGAAGCCATTGAACTTTTGAGCGCTCGGGTAGATTCGAAGAAAAGTCGTGAGGGCATTTTAGCTACCGGTTACGCCGGTTACGACACCTCCGTGGGCTGGTTTAATTATGATGACGAAAAAGTACGCGAAAACTGCAAAAAAGCCATCGACAATGGTTTTACCGCTATGAAATTAAAGGTAGGTTCAGCAGATCCCCAAAGAGATATCCGCAGGGCCAATATTGTGCGCGAGGTGGCTGGCGAAACTTCAAAAGTAATGCTCGATGCCAACCAGCAGTGGACCTTGCCTCAGGCGATTTCGATTTGTAACGAACTCAAAAACATGAATCCTTATTGGGTAGAAGAGCCCACGCATCCTGATGATGTTTTGGCCCACCAAACCCTGGCCAAAGCCATTAACCCGATAAAACTAGCCCTCGGCGAACATGTACCTAACCGCATTATCTTTAAAAATTATTTGCAAACCGGTTGTGCTGGCTTTGCACAGGTAGATGCTGTGCGCGTGGGTGGCGTAAGCGAATTTATTACCATTAGTTTAATGGCTAAAAAATTCGGCGTTCCGGTAGTGCCGCATGTTGGCGATATGGGGCAGTTGCACCAGCATCTGGTATTGTTTAACCACATTGCCATGGGGCACGAAGCCCTATTTTTAGAACATATTCCGCACCTGAAAGCACATTTTGTAAATCCCATTAAAATTGAAAACGGGGTTTATGTTACGCCTCAGGAAGCCGGATCAAGTTGCGATTTAAAATAAACAGGATATGATTAGTACTATAGATATTGTTATTACCATTGCCTACATCCTGTTTATTGTAACCATAGGCTTGTGGAGCGGACGCCGGAAAAAGGAAAAGACCGAAAGTTCATCAAACGATTACTTTTTGGCAGGCAAAACCCTGAGATGGCCCATGATTGGCCTGGCACTTTTTGCAACCAATATTTCGTGTTTGCATTTGGTTAGTTTAGCCCAAAGTGGTTTCGATAGCGGTTTGCTTAACGGTAATTTCGAATGGATGGCCGCCTTTACACTCATTTTACTGGCCCTGTTCTTCATTCCGTTCTACATTCGTTCGGGCGTAACTACCCTACCCGATTTTTTAGAAAGGCGCTACAATAAAGCCTGCCGCGATTGGCTGGCCTTTGTTTCCATTATTTCGGCCATTATCATCCACATTGCCTTTTCTTTTCTGGCAGGCGGCATTGTACTCGAAACCCTTTTTGGCATTAACATGTATGCCAGCATTGTAATTATTGCTGCACTTACCGGGCTCTACACCATTATTGGCGGTTTGCGTGCGGTAGTAGTTACCGAATCCATCCAAAGTATTGTTTTAATTGCCGGCGCACTCATTATTACTTATTTCGCCTGGAATAAAGTTGGTAGCTGGGATCATTTAACAACCGTGTTGCAAAACAATCAGGCTGCTGACAAATTAAGCATGATCAGGCCGGTTGGCGATAAAAGCGGACTATCATGGGTGGCTGTATTTTTAGGTTACCCCATTTTGGGCATCTGGTATTGGTGTGCCGATCAAACCATTGTACAACGCGCATTAGGTGCAAAAGATGAAAACCATGCCAAAGCCGGCGCGCTTTTTTGCGGTTTTATTAAAATATTACCGGTTTTTATTTTCGTGTTGCCCGGATTGTTTGCCTACGTATTGTACAAAACCAATGCTATAGATTTAAGCAGCTTACAGCAAGCTGGTGCAAATGGTGCACAAACCTTAAATACCAAAGGCATTTATACCCTCATGATTACCCAATTATTACCCAAAGGTTTGGTGGGGATCTTAGTAGCGGCCTTATTATCGGGCTTAATGAGCCAGATTGCAGGTGCCTTAAACTCAATTGCTACGCTAAGTAGTTTCGATCTTTATAAAAGGTATCGTCCCGATGCCAGCGATGCTAAAATGGTAACCGTAGGCCGAATATCGGCTGCAATCGCCTTAATGGTTTCGTTAGCATTATTACCTCTACTTAACCAATATACCAGTTTATTTGAGGGCATTAACGATGTAATTGCCCACATCGCCCCTCCCATTACCTGTGTATTTTTACTGGGTGTTTTCTGGAAAAAAGCCTCAGCAAAATCTGCTCAATATACTTTATGGCTGGGTTCGCTACTCGGCGTTGCTGTTTTTGCTGTCAATAAGCTCAATCCCGACACCCTCATCGGTCAGATTCCTTTTATGATGATGGCTTTTTACCTCTTTTGTGCCTGTATGCTTATGCAGATTGGATTTTCATACATCTACCCTGTTCAACATACTGCAGAAAGTAACAAACTCTACTGGAAATCGTTTTGGGAGCCTTTACAGGTTAAAGGCTGGACGGGCATTGGTAACTACAAAACCTTATCAGCTTTACTGCTGGGCATTATGGCAGTATTGTACTGGGTTTTCAGGTAATTAAAACTTAAATCAAATCAATAACACAAAACCAAATATAAACCACATGAAACACACAAAATTTATTTATCTCCTGTTGTTTGGCCTAATTAGCAATCTGGCCTTTGCACAAACCAAAACAAACCCCGCAGTAATGAAAGATTTTATGGACAAACGTTTCGGGATGTTTATCCACTGGGGGCCGGTAAGTTTACGCGGAACCGAAATTGGCTGGTCGAGAGATAAACAGGTTGAAAAAACCGATTACGATAACCTGTACAAAGAGTTCGATCCCACCCTGTTTAATGCCGATGCCATTGTTAAAACGGCTAAAGATGCAGGCATGAAATACCTCACCATTACTGCCCGTCACCACGATGGTTTTTGTTTATGGCCGTCGAAATTTACAGACTACGATATTGCCCAAACTCCTTATAAAAAAGACATTGTTGGTGCTTTAAACGAAGCCTGTAAAAAACAGGGTATCAAATTCTGTATCTACTATTCTGTGCTTGATTGGTACCACCCCGATTATCCCATCCATTCTTCTGCCAGCCAAACCATCGACCCGAAAGCAGATATGAATAAATACATCAGCTACATGAAAAACCAGCTGAAAGAATTGATTACCAATTACGATCCCTACATGCTTTGGTTTGATGGCCAGTGGGAAAAACCCTGGACAGACGAAATGGGCAAAGATTTATACAGCTACCTGAAAGGTTTAAAACCAGATGTGATTATTAACAACCGCCTGGGTAAAGAATTTGCTGCGTTGGAAAACAAAAAAATCGACCACTCGAAAATGGTTGGCGATTATGATACCCCTGAGCAAACTGTTGGCCATTTAAACATGGATACGCCCTGGGAAAGCTGCTTTACCATTTGCAACCAATGGGCATGGAAACCAAACGATAAAATGAAATCGCTGAAAGAATGTTTAGCCATTCTTTCTAAAACAGCTGGCGGTAACGGAAACTTATTGTTAAACGTAGGGCCTATGCCGGATGGACGTATTGAAGCCCGTCAAATTACCCGTCTTAAAGAAATTGGTCAGTGGCTAAAAACCAATAGCGAGGCAGTTTACGGAACTTTAGGTGGCCCATACCAACTTACCGATACTTATGCAACTACCAGAAAAGGCAACAAACTTTTTGTACACGTGCTTAAAACCGATGCAGATGCCATCAGCTTAAAAAATATAGCAGGGCGAAAAGCGGTAAAAGCCTATGTTTTAGGTGGAGAAAAAGTTTCAGTTGTAGCAGGCACCTCAGAATTTAAAATTAACCTGCCTAAAAACCAGCCGGGTGCTTTACAGTATGTTGTCGCAATCGAAATGGACGGCGATATTGAAAAAACAGCAGTGATTAATTAATATAACAGGGTGATGAAAAATTTAAAAAAAGGATTTTTAATTGTCTCAACAAGTTTACTGCTCTTTACAGCTTGTAACCAAAGTAGTAAAACAGAAACAACTGCAGAAACACTTAAAAACGTAAAGCGGTTTGGCTCAATAACCGGCTTAAAGCCAAATCAGATTGCTTATTACAAAAAACTGCATGCAGCGGTTTGGCCCGGGGTACAACGAAAAATAACGGAATGTAACATCCACAATTATTCTATTTATTTAAAAGAGGTCGACAAAAAGTTTTATCTGTTTAGTTATTTCGAATATACCGGAAAAGATTTTGAAGCCGATATGAAAAAGATGGCCGCAGATACCACTACCCGGCGTTGGTGGAAAGAAACAGCGCCTACTCAAATTCCACTACCCGATGCTGCCGCCAAAAATGAAACCTGGAGCAGCATGGAAGAGGTTTTTCATCAAAGTTAAATGTAGTAATAACCGTATAAAACCGGAGCCTGGAATATAAACCTGGCTCCGGTTTTATGTTTTATAAGCTTAGACTGTTCGGCTTAGTAAGGCTGCATAGGCCAAAATAACAATACAAATACACGAAATAATGGTTCTGATGCGATGAAACATCCCCCAGGCGGGCTCGAATTTATTTCTCAGTGCGCTTAATTCGTTTGCATCCATTTTTTCCAGATTGGCACCATCTAAAAGATTATTTAGGGGCACGTTGCCTACCATGGTAACCAGAAAAACACCACCGGTATACAACAGCGTAGCGGCCAAAAGCAAATAAAAAACCATAGTCAGGCTCTTATCGTAAAAAAGCCAGGTGCATACGGGCAACAATATCAAAGTCCCCATAAAGCTGATAAAAAACAGCGGATTTAAAATGGCGCGGTTAATCGCTTGCATGGCTTGTAAAAAAGAAAGATCAGATAAACGGGTAAGGCCGGGTAAAACCGAACAGGAATAAGCATAAAAAAGGCCGCCAATAAGCGCAGTAGAAACAGTACTGAGTAAAAGTACCAGGGTTTTCATAGTCATAAGGATGTTATTAAATAGCAGATTGTTGCAGTTATTCGAATTTAAACAATTTTGACTGGAAAGTTTGTTCAATTCTGATAGGGATTACTAAATTTAAGAAGCCCGAAAGGGTAAAAAACCTGCCAATACCATATCTAATTAAGAGCGTTAATTTAGATATGGAAGAGCGTTAATCTGATAAAGACAGGTATAAGTAGATGTATTAAACTGAACGGGAAGATATTGCTTTGAACAACTAAATTTCTTTATTTATTACAATACATCCCGAAGGTCGCATTCGTAAACCATTTTACAAACCAGGTTACACAGATCGGTTTGTTTTCGTTACGGATCGGTGCAATTACGGGTTGGTCTCTGCCGTTATCACTACAATATCAGTAGCATGGCAACCAATATTTCCTTTTTCCAGATTAAACTTAACCTTTGTACCTACCTCCAATAAAGGCTTAAATAGCCCCTTTAACTGCTGATTATCTGCATAAATCATTTCTGTGCAGCCCTCAGCAGCGATAAACCCGAACCCACGGACCGGATTGTACCATTTAACCACTCCTGTATAAATCATAAGGCATGTTTTTACAATAATTTAGTCAACTTTATCACAATCTGAAAGAAAACTGTATGAATAGTTAGATTTTCGTGATGAAAAGGTGTAATTTCGTTATATATACAAATGATAGATTAGGAGATGATTAAGTGTATAGCTATAGATGACCAGCAGAGCTCCATTGCGGGCCTTGAAAAGTACATAGAGGAAACACCCAACATGAGATTGGTAGGAAGTTATACCGACCCGCTAACGGCTTTAAGGGAACTTAAGAAGCTGGAGCAGGTTGATGTGATTTTTATGGATATCCAAATGCCACAGATTTCGGGCCTCGAACTTTCTAAAGCTGTACGCTCGAAAACCAGAAAACTGATTTTTACCACTTCGCATACCGAATATGCTTTTGAAGCTTTTGAAGCCGATGCCGATGCTTATTTATTAAAGCCGTATGGCTATGCCAAGTTTGCACTTACTTTAAACAGGCTTTTCGGCGAAGAAATGGAAACGGGTAGTGAAGAAGCTTATTTCCTGGTTAAAAATAAATCGGAAGAGCATAAGGCCGTAATGGTGCGTTATACCGATATCATTTGTTTTGAAAGTTTTCACAATTACATTAAGATACACACTAACGATAAGGTAATTATTGCCTATCTCAGCTTAAAAGACGTAAAAGAACAGCTGAGTATTAAAAAGGGTTTTATACAATTGCACAGGGGCTACATTATTGCCATCGATCATATTTTGCATATTGATGGCACGCGGATTACGCTGAGCAACCAGACCAGCTTTACCGTTGGTGATATTTATTATAACGATTTTAAAGCGTTTTTTACAGACAAATTAATTATCAGCAGCCGCAAAAAATAACGGCTGCTGAAGGATTGGAAATTATGGCAAAGCTATGCCAGAGGTAGAAGTAGTGTTTGCCGTTGTCGGATCGGAATAGGTTTGTAAGCTACCGTTAGTGAAAGTGTTTTTTTTGAATTTAAATAATGTTCTCCGGATTAATTTTGGTGTTTTCATATTGTCTTTTTTCGAAAACTAGCGTCGAAAACCCCCTGTAACAGTAAGTATTATATAGATGGTAAAATTATCATGGCAGATAGGATAAATTGGAAAAATAACCACATAGGAAACTTGTTAATACAATACAAGCCTCACCTTGTAATGTGGGCAGTATTTATTTTCTGGGAGTCTATCCTTGTTGGCATTTTTTCTGGCTATATTGGAACATTCAGCAATTACGCCATACATTATCTGGTGAATATTTTTCTCTTTTATGTGCATACCTGGTTATTGGAGAAAGCAGCGATTTTTCCGCGTAATGTCGGTTTAAAAGTAGCCACACTGGTATTGGCCGAAATTTCTATGTATGTAATTGTGGTTTTCTGGTTAGACAATTTCCTTCTTACCTATACCGATATCATAACAATCCAAATGCCTGAGTTTGAAACAAGAATTTTAAGGCTTTCTTCCAGAGGTTTAATGTTCATGTTGTTTTCTACCGGTTATTTCTTTTTAAAGCGCTACATAGGAGAAAAATCGGAGAAGGAACGTATTGAAAAGCAACGTTTTCTAATGCTTATTGAAAAAGAAAAAGCAGACAAAGAACTGGCGATGTCAAAAAATGCCTTTCTTAAAGCCCAGATCAATCCGCACTTACTTTTCAATACTTTCGAATTTATCCATCAAAAAATAAGGCAACACGATCCCGCAGATGCGCAGATCATGATCCATTTATCAGATATGATGCGTTTTGCTGCTAGTACTGAGCATAACAAGGATTATATTAAACTTCATGATGAAATTACGCAGTGCATGAATTTAATCAAATTACATGAATTTAACCAACAGCAGATCTACATTGAATTTGCCTATTCTCTTGATGTCTTAGAAATTAGAATAATCCCTCTTGTGTTATTAACCATTGTTGAAAATATGTTTAAACATGGCCAGCTTTCAGATCCATACTATAAAGCAACGATTGATATTTATATAATAGATAGCGTATTAAAAATAGAAAGCCGAAACCTGCCGGGCTTGATAAAAAGCAATGTTGGATTTGGTTCTGGACTTGACAACATAAAAACCAGATTAGATTATACCTATGGCAGCAACAGCCTAATGGAAAATTTTATTGATGAGGATGGTTTTTATTGTTTGTCTATTTCGATTGAAGAAAGTGCATTAACCAATTCATTTGACGAACAAATGAAGTATGCGGATGCTAAATATTAAGCGGATATAATAAATATTTTAGATTTGAAAAGCAACAATTTTAAGCATTGGTTAGTCAACTATAAGGTTCATCTTATAGTTTGGTTAATATTTATTACATGGGAAACTATTATGGTACTTTCCTTTGGTAAAGCTGCCGGGAAGTTTGCCAATTTTGTAATTCATTACCCAATCAATATATTTTTATTTTATATAAATGTATGGTTATTAGAAAAAGCTACTGCCTTTCCTAATCAATCGTCCTGGAAAGTTATCTTGTTTGTTGCCATCGAAATCTTCGTGTATGTACTGTTTGTTTTAGGCCTCGATAATATGCTCAACGCCTTTACCAATATAATTCCTGGTCCTCTGCCCGAATTTAAAATAAGATTAACCAAGTTAATTTATAGAGGTTGTTACTTTATGATTTTTTCGACGAGCTATTTCTTCTTAAAACGTTACTTAAGCGAAAAAGCCGAAAAACAACGTATTGAAAAGCAACGGTTCCAAATGCTGATTGATAAAGAGAGAATGGATAAGGAGCTGGTAATGGCTAAAAATGCGTTCTTGAAGGCACAGATTAACCCGCACCTGCTCTTTAATACCTTTGAAGTTATTCACCAGAAAATAAGGCAACATTCACCAGAAGATGCACAGGTTATGGTTTACCTTTCGGATATGATGCGTTTTGCAGCCGCTACCGAACACAATGAAGGTTACGTAAAACTGAGCGACGAAATAACGCAATGTCAAAACCTGATCAAACTCCACCAGCTTACACAAGGACAGGTTTTTATTGAAGTGGCTTTCTCGCCTGATGTTTTAGAAATCAGATTAATTCCGTTGGTCTTGTTAACCCTGCTCGAAAATATGTTTAAGCACGGGCACCTTTTTGATCAGGATAACAAAGCTACCATTGATGTGTATATGGTTGATGGTTTGTTGAGAATTGAAAGCAGAAATCTGCCCGGACTGGTTAAAAGCAATATTGGTTTTGGGTCAGGCTTAGACAATATCCGCACCCGATTGGATTATACCTATGGTAATGGCGCCGAAATGAACGCTTTAGTGGATGAGGATGGTTTTTATTGCCTTTCTATTGCCATCCGGGAGAAAGCGCTTGCCACAACTTTCGACGATCAGCAGCAAGATCTCGCGATCAACCAGCAGGTACAATAAAGCAAAAAAGTACCGGAACGAATGCGCTCCGGTACAAATCGAGACGGGTATTGATTTAAAAATTATTCTACTGGCAAGTTGGTAAGGTTGCAGACCAATCGGTGCTCTCCATATTGGTTAAAGTAGCCGTGTGTCCATGCCCTGTAGCATCGGCAGCAGTAGTACCACTGGCTTCGTTAAATTTCCAGTAGGCTTCTAAACCTGTGCTATTGGTAGCTACCGTACATTTATTATTCTGGATTTGTGTTTGGGTTAGTGCTGTTTTCCAAACCCTTAATTCATCAAACAGGCCGTTAAAACCACGATTAGCATCCCAGCTTCTCGAAATCTGAAAAGTTCCGCTCGCAGCAATAGTACCTGTAGCCGATAAACTGGCATCGAGTACGCCATTGATGTAAATTTTCATGCTTGCACCATCGTAAGTAGCAGCCACATGGTACCAGGTATTTGCAGTTAGTGCCGTTGCCCCGTTAAGTTTTTTAGGGGTGGTACCTCCTGTATTTAACACAAACTGAAGTTTATTATTAGCCAAAGAAGCATCGCCCAGGCGTAGTAAAGCCACATTGGCATCACTTACTTCGATCCCCATAACGGTAGAAATATAAGGCGAAGCACTTTTAAAGGTAGCGGGTCTTATCCAGCCCTCTAAAGTTAAACCTGTACCAGCCAGGTTAAAGCTGTTCGAATTTAAATACTCGTTAGTGCCATCAAACAACAGCGAAGTATTGCCATTGGCAGGCGGCGTTGTGCCATTACCATCAATACAATTCGGTTTTACGGCTGTTGCCGAACTATATAACGAATTTGAAATAGCCGAAAGTTTAGTTTGCGAGTTATTGGCTACATTGTATACCATGGCACTGGCTAAGCCGTTATTTTTAACATAATTAGCTACAGCAGTCTGATCGCTGTTGCCCAAATCGGTTCCTAAACCAAGTTTAGCTTTGGGCACACCTGCATTAATGTAAGGTTGTAACCTGCCGGCATAGTTGGTAGAAAAATAGGTTTGTTCGAAAACATAATCGAGTATATCGCCCAGTTTTTGTCCGTTGTAAACGCTATTAAAGTAGTTGGCCTGGTTAAAGGCTGCCATGGTAATCAGTTTCGTAGTACCTAACCTGGCACGCAAAGCCGCAGCGGCAAGCACCAGCGAACCATCGTTTGCGGTACAGGTAGAATACTCGTCGTCGATATCAATACCATCCAAACCATATTGCTGTACGGCATTGGCGCATTGAACGGCAAAGGCATCGGCCTGTGCATAGGTGGTAAAACAGCCCCAACCTGCGTTTTGGTGATTACCCAATACATCGAGCAATACATTTATGCCCAGCGATTGCAGGTAGGCCACCTTGCCCGAATTTAATACATCCTGTACTTGTGGATTAAAACTCAGTGTGGGTACCCCATTAACAGAATTGATGTTCGCTGCAAAGATTACCGAGATACCAAATAATTGTTTAGCTGGTGAGCCATAAGTATAACAGCCGGGGTTTACAAAATTGTTGCTATTTACCTCCACATAGGCCGTTACAAAAGGCCCTGAATTTAAAGCAGAAGCATTGGTAAGCGCTTTTAAATCTTTTTTCGCACTAAAAGTGCTGGCTTCGTCATTTTGGGTGTTTCCTTTTTTACAGGCGTAAAAAATAGTGAAAACGGCTAGAAGCGCCACTCCCATGGTCATTAATTTTCTCATAATTTTTGATGTTTTTGGTTAGAAATTGTTTTTTATTGGTTACAAAAAGAAAAGGCAGATAGGGTTTTAAATCCTACCTGCCTGCTCTTTAAAAATTGGCTTTATTCACATCCCACCATAATCTGGTTCCTCCGTTATCTGGTCCGCCAAGTAAAGTAACTGCTTTGCGTACCTCATCTTTGTTGCCATTGCCATATTCTGCTGTTGGATAAGGCAATCTGCGGATTTGTGTTTGTGTATCTATTGTACCTCCACTGTAATTATTGGCTACAGTAAATAATCTAGGATAGCCTGTTCTGCGGAAATCGGCCCATGCCTCTGCCCCATCAGGAAAAATAGCAATCCATTTTTGAGTAATAATACGCTCTAATTTAACTTCGTTTGATGCTGCTCCATCCCACTTAACAGTAATGGTACTCACAGCTGCTGCGTTATTGGCCGGGTTTTTCGGATCAACATAAGCTGTTGGTTTGCTTACTGCATCGGCCAGGTAAGTACCTGCAGAAACATTCCACTGTTGCATAGAAGTGGTAATACCGGTTTCGTAATTGGTTTGGGCATCGCCAGCACCTGTCCAGCCACGTAAAGCAGCCTCGGCTTTTAAAAACCATACTTCGGCAGCGGTCATTAATATTTGCGGTGCTTTCTGACCAATTGGTGCTTTCGCATTATCAGGCGTAGTAGCATTTAAGCTCGAATATGTTTTATAACCTGCTTTGCCTAAACCATTAAAAGAAGTATTTGCTCCTGAACGGATACCAATGTATTGGCCTGCAAACAAAGGATCGGTTGCAGGTGTACAATATACCGGTAAACGCGGATCTGCATAACCAACCAGGTACGATTGCAAAGCAGCGCCCATAGCATTATCGCCTTCGTAGTTAATGGTTACATTCCAAAGGTCGTTGTTTCTGTTACCCGATTGTGCTACCGCTGCATTATCGCTCGCCGTAGTCATTAAGCCACCTGTTGCAGCCATCGCTTTTTCTGCCTGTAGTTTTGCCGTAGCCGGATCAACCTTCACAATACGCATGGCTAAACGCAATCTTAATGAGTTGGCCAATTTAAGCCATTTTACAGCATCACCTCCATAAACCAAGTCGCCTGAATCGAAGTAAGCTTTTTTACCCGGATTTGCCGTGATAAATGCCTGCAGATTATTGGCTGCTGTATCAATTTGTTTAAAAAACTCGGTGTAAACCGTTTTCTGGTCATCATAAGCCTGCGAAATCAATGATTTACCAGCTTGTGTGTAAGGTATGGGACCAAATTTATCGGTTACGCGATCCATAGCAATTACCTGCACCAAAAGTGAGATACCCCACGATTCGGGCGCAGTTGTTTTTAATGGCGAGATGGCAATTTTAGAAATAGGTGCCATTACATTGGTGTACTGATCGTTAAAACCAGACTCGTTCCAGCCATTGTTAAGTGCATAGTTCATGTTATTAATACCGCCACCAAAAGGTGTTGGGGCCATCATATAACCACTGTATGCATCCGAACTCAGGTTCTGGGCAATCTGGTAATTTGAAAATATATTTTGCTGAATAGGGCCAATTGCCGATTTCAACAAGGCTAAACTTTGCTCGGTTGTTGGTAAATTATCGTTGGTGTTAAAACTTTCGAAGTTCTTTTTACAGCCCGAGCTCAGGGCTGCTGTAGCCAATAAAACTAAAGATAAACCTTTAATTTTATGATATGCTGGATGATATATCGATTTCATTTTTGTTCGGATTAAAATAAAACATTAAGGTTAAAACCAAAACTTCTGGTAACAGGCTGGTTAAATACATCTATACCCGATAAACCATTACCGGTTGACATGGTAACCTCCGGATCGTAAGGTGCTTTTTTGTAGAAATAGAATAAGTTTCTACCGATTAATGAAAGGCGCATGCTTTTAAATGTTCCTTTTAAAGGCAAATTATAACCCAATGAGGCTTCGCGTAAACGCACAACCGTCGCACTGTAAACATACTCGCCGGTTACGCCGTTTCTATCCCCCAGGAAAGAATAATAGCTTTGCGGGTTAATGGTAGCAGAAACTGCTTTTCCGCTGGCATCAACACCATCAATTTTAACCCCACCTTGTGCACGGGCATCGCCGGTTACTTTCGAGGCACCTGCCTGATCCATCAATGCTTCGGTTAACGAAAGTACTTTACCACCAAACTTACCATCTACTAAAAAGCTTAAGCTAAAATCTTTATAGTTAAAACTGTTGTTCCAACCCAATTGGAATCTTGGATTTGCATTGGCAATTAAACTATAATCGGCACTTTTAATCGGAAAATATGGATTAGCTGTAGTTCCATCGCCGCTAAATACGATACGGCCGTTGGCATCTTTTTGTAAGGTATATCCGTAAATATCACCGTAAGAGCCACCTGCAGCAATTCGCGAAATGTAAGCATTGTTACCACCACCGGTTAAATCGATTGAATTTAAACCTTGTGATGCAGCTACATCAATAATTTTGTTTCTGTTTAACGATCCGTTAATGGCGGTATTCCAGTTCAGTCCATCACCTTTTAATACATCGGCACCTAAAGTAAACTGTAAACCCTGGTTCTGCACATCGCCCGCATTTAAATAACCGGTTGCCACAAGGCCCGATGGTGCAGGTTTAACCGGAATGTACTGGTTTTTGGTGTTGGTTTTGTAATAGGTAAAGCTAAAGTTAATGCGGTTAGCCAGAAAACGCATATCAGTACCAATCTCGAAAGATTTTGTTCTTTCGGGTTTTAACTCGGCAAATGCCCGGTTGGTATTAATGGTAAGTGCGCCACCGTTACCCAAAGTATTCTGAATAAAAGTTAAATAAGCTGGCACGGTGTTACCCACTTCGGCATAAGTACCTCTGATTTTAGCATAGGTAATGGCTTCAGGCAATTTAACCATCTGCGATACAATAAACGATAAACCTACTGATGGGTAGAAATAAGAAACGTTAGGTGTAAACGAAAGGTTTGACGACCAGTCATTTCTACCGGTTAAGGTTAAGAAAGCCCAATCTTTATAAGAAAGGTTGGCGTTGGCAAATACGGCTTGCAACTGACTGTGGAAAGCGTCGCTGGCTTTTGTGGTGCTCAATACATCAGATGTATAGTTACCTGCAGTGGCTACGATGGTATTGTTTGGCGTAAACAAATCAACAGCAGCAAGATCGCCGGCTAATGATAAACCCGAAGTTTTCTGATCGTTAATGCTACCACCAATTAAACCGTTAATTTTAAAGTCAGAGTTTTTCATTGGTACCGTAACATTTAAAATCGCATCGGCATACTTCTGAATAAAAGTTTGGGTGTTTTGCGATAAATAACCTCTTCCGTTGGAGTTGAAATTTCCGTTGATACCTGAATAACGTCTGTTCTCAAAATCATCGGTACTGCGGTCGATATTACCCCTAACCTGAATATTTAACCAGGGCGTAAATTCATATTTTACGTTCCCACTTAATAAAAAGCGGTTTCTGATTGCTGTATTCGGATTCAAATTGGTTAACCACCATGGGTTCTGGTTAATATCGGCACTTCCGCCCAACCAGTTCTGGCGTGCAGTGCCCACGTTATTTGCCAACAGGTAGTTGTCTTTATATGGGGTAATATCTACGCCACGCGGAAAAAGATATAAACCTACTAACGGATTGTTATACAAACCAATTGAAGGACTGTTGTTAATCTTTTGGTTAATGTAATTCACCGTCCCATCAACCGTTAATTTGTTGTTTAAAAACTTTGCAGTTTCGCGCAGGTTAATGTTATGCCTGTTTAACTTGTTGCCTTCCTGTATGCCACTTGCATAGGTATTGGCATAAGAAAAATAAGTTTGGGCAATTTCAGAACCGCCCGAGAAATTAATGGAGTTGGTAGCGTTTGTACCGGTTTGAAAAAATTGATCGAGGTTATCAGTGCTGTTGCTGATAGCAGCACCCCAGCTGTCCCTTGTGGTGGTAGATGCAGGGCCATAACTATTTTGAAATTCAGGTTTGTAGGCAATTTTATCAAAAGTTAAACTCGAAGAGAAACCGATTTGTGTTTTGCCAGCTTTACCTTGTTTGGTGGTGATTAAAATTACGCCATTTTGTGCCTGACTTCCGTATAAGGCTGCTGCTGAAGCACCTTCTAATACGGTTAAACTTTCAATGTCGTCGGGATTAAGGTTTGAGATACCATCACCTCCATCCTGTCCGCCACCAAACACACTGTTTTGCTGGGCATTGGCGTTACCGTTATTGCTAATCGGCACCCCATCAATTACATACAAAGGTTGGTTGTTACCACTTACCGAACGGCTACCCCTTAATATTACCTTGGCCGAACCGCCCACACCCGAAGTGCTTGGGCTGATGGTCATACCGGCAACTTTACCATTTAAGCTGTTTACCAGGTTAGGGCTTTTTACTTTGTTCAGTTCTTCGCCCCCAAGCTGTTGTGTGGTATAGGTTAACGATTTTTCTGAACGTTTAATACCCAGCGCGGTTACCACAACTGTTTCCAGTTCTTTCGAATCGTTAGCCAGGGTTACATCAATAGTTGTTTGCGTACCTACAGTAACTTCTTTGGTTTGGTAACCAACAAAAGTGAATACCAGCACATCGCCGGTTTTGGCTGCAATTTTATACTCACCATTGGCATTGGTTTGTGTATTTACCTGTGTACCTTTAACGTTTACTGTTACACCCGGAACAGTTAAACCTGTGCCGTCTTTTACAATACCTTTAATCGGTTCCTGATAATGCGCACTCTGCGAAGTCAGCGGCAATGCCTTAGTTACTGTTTCAGCGGCATATAAACCTGCCGATGCATACAGCAACAAGCATGTGAGTTGTAGTGATCTTTTCATACTCATGGTATAAGATTTATTATTATTTGGTTAATTGTTATGCGTTTTTAATTAGTTGCTCGTTTTTAAAAATTTAACTGGTTACGGCCAGGTTTTCCCAACAGCTTGCAGCACCAGCGATAGCTGCCCGTTCGTTCAGTTCGGAGATGCGTACCGGTATTTCAATGCCGCTAGCTTTAAATTCTTTTAATACATTGGGAAGAAACTTAGCCCAGGCATTGCTGATATTGCCACCAAGCACAATCACATCGGCTTTGGTGTCTTGCAAAAACAGCATTAAAAAGGCCGCCAGGTGTTGTGAAAATTCGTCGAAGATGGTCCTGATGGTTTCGCTTTCATCATACAATCCGGTTAAACTTTTTACATCGATCATATTTACACCGGTAAGCTGATAATAGCGCTTTAAAAACCAGCGGGTAGAGAGGTAATCTTCGGCAATGCCCTCCATAAATGAGCTGCACCAAAGATTGGCATCGCGTGTATTGCCATAAGTGGCTACCGCCGAGCCTAAGCCTGTACCCAAAGTAATACCAATTACGTTGGCATAATCTTTTACTGCACCGGCAAACATTTCGCCGGCCAGAAAGCAGGCTGCATCGTTTTTCATTAAAATATTACCGGCATCAATCCCCAATGCTCTGGCCAGCATCTCTTTTACGTTTAAGCCGTAAAATGCTTCATATTTATCGTTACCTGCAATGTGCGAGATTCCGTTTTCATAATCGAAAGGCCCCGGCATGGCTATCCCAATCTTATCAACCTCAAGCCCTGCTTTATCATAAGCCTGCTCAATAGCTGCTTTCCAGTTGTTAATTATGGTTTCGGGTTTTCCATGGGCATCAATCCAGCAACGGGTGTAAGAATTTTCGAGTATAAGTCTGCTTTCCATATCCATTACAGCCGCAGTAATGTGCGAGCCGCCGATATCTACACCCAGAACATATTTATTTGTTGTCATTTATTTGGTTTAATGAGGTAAGCAATTAAAAGTTTTAGCACCTTTGGTAAATCCTTTTACCTGTACAGCAGCATTTTGCCTTAAACGATCAATTTGTGCTTTGTGCATAATTAAGAGGGGTTTATATTGGTTAAAACAGCTTTTAAGGTTAATTAACGGGTCGAAAAATATTGCGGCCTTATATCAATGATCTGTTTTTCCGAAAAACTGCCTACAGGCAAATGCATTTTTTTGATAATTATTTTTATTATTACTTTTTATTTAACCAAATAGCGTTACAGAGTTGAAAGTAGCCAAGCCAGATTTTGTTGTTTTATGGACCCGGATTTGCCTCGAGGATGATGTTAAATCTTTCGAAGTGCTCTATCGCTACCTGTATAACAGCCTGCATAAGCTTGCGCTTTACTACGTGCGCGAACAGGATGTTGCCGAAGATATTATTGCCGAAATTTTTGTAAGGTGTTGGGAAAACCGCAAAGAAAGCACGCATATACAACAGCCTGAAAGTTATTTCTTCGTGGCAGTTAGAAACCAATCGTTAAAATACCTGAAAAAAAAATTGGGCACTACCTTTATCGATCTGAGTGAAAATGAAGCAGAACATCCGGTTGAGGCTTATACTCCCGAAAGTTTATTTGAACGTAAAGAACTGCACCAAAAGCTTGATAAAGCAATTGAAACACTGCCTGCGCAAGCTAAACTGGTATTCAGGCTGATTAAAGAAAACGGTTTGAAGTATAAAGAAGTGGCCGACATCCTCGAAATTAGTCCGCGGACGGTACAAACCCAGCTCTTCAGGGCCATTGCCAAACTCCGGTTGGTTTTAAAAAGTGAAAAGCCAAGTGGTTTCAATGCCGAAATAGGCGAAAAGCTCATCAGTATGGTTATCTTACTGGGAATCATTACTTTTTTCAAATATGTTGTAGGCAATTTTTAAATCTTTAAGTACTATATTAATACACAAGGGTAAAACACAAAATGACAGATCAAAGATTTACAGAATTGCTTGGCAAACAACTGGCTGGTGAACTTTCACCTGAAGAATCGACCGAATTTAAATCACTGCTGGCGGCTAATGCAGGTTATCAGCAGGAATATCAATCGTTAAATACGTATTTTTCAAAAAAAGAAGCGCCTGGCCAAAATATTGATGAAGTTTTTGATCGCATTACTATCAGGATTAGCCCTATTGAAGAAACTGCTGTACCTCCCCTAAAAACCAAAGCAAATTACAGCATCTGGTTAAAAATTGCTGCTGTAATCGTCTTAACCACTTGTGGATTTTTAATTTATAAAACATTTTTAACCACAAGTCAACCCGCGAGTGAGCTGGTTTGGAAGCTGGCCAGTACGCCAACAAAATCGGTTAAAAAATTTACCCTTGCCGATGGCACCACTGTAACCCTAAATGCTGTTTCTGAACTAAAATACCCGGCAAACTTTAGCGGCAATACCCGCGAGGTTTATTTAAGCGGCGAAGCCTTTTTTGATGTGCAAAAAGACGCAGCACACCCATTCATTATCCATACTGATAAAATACAGGTAAAAGTTTTAGGAACCGCGTTTGATGTGAAAGCGTATAAAAACGATGCTTTTACAGAAACAACCTTAATTAGAGGCCGTGTAGAAATTCAGTTAAACAACAACAGCAGCCAGAAATTTGTGCTACAGCCCAAGGATAAATTTGTGTTGAATAACCTTAAAAATGAGGGCAGCATGCAACGACTCACTTATTATGCTGATGAAGATCCCAATAACATTATCGAAATCGCATGGATAAACAATATGCTTACTTTCAAAAATATTGATTTCGTTTCCCTTTTAAACCAGCTTGAAAGAAGATACGATGTCAAAATCATTTGTAAAGACGAAAACCTAAAAAAACAAAAATTTACCGGCCAGTTTAAGTATGAAAGTATTTCACAGGTATTGAGTGTACTAGGCATGGTTGTACCTTTTAATTACGAAAGAAAGGGACAAAATATTTACATTTACCCCTAATTTTGTTGAACCAGGCGATGATTTGTTTTTATGAGGCTGATTTCGAAATTACTTTTTTTATTATGCCTGTGCTGTTGCCTCAATAGTTATGCGCAAACCCGGGTTAGCCTCAATGTAAAAGCAGTAAGTTTCGAAAGTGTAATCGATTCTATTCAGCACCAAACCAAATACCGTTTTGTATTCAGTGAATCGAAAATTCCGCTGCGCCTCATTACCCTAAAAGTGCACGATGCCGAGGTAACGCATGTTTTAACCAGGCTATTAAAGAATACCGGCTATACCTACGCCCTGTTACCCGATCAACTGGTTGTAATCAAACAAGTAGAAATTCAACCTGCCCAGCTCGATACCGCCACTAACCTCAAAGAGGTAGTAATAACCGCATTGGGCATTAAAAAAGATAACCGCAAAATTGGTTATGCCGTAACCGTAGTGCCTGGCCAAACTTTAACCCAGGCGCGAGAATCTAATTTTATCCTTTCGTTACAAGGTCTTGTGGCTGGTTTAAGCATTAATGGAACCAACGGCGGTCCTTCTTCTTCGGCACGTATTTTACTGAGAGGAGTAGCCAGTATGACCGCTGCTTCGCCCCTGTTTGTAATTAATGGCCTGCCCATCGATAACAGTATCCGTGGCAGTGCAAACGAATATGGCGGTGCCGATTACGGCGATGGGATCAGCAACATCAATCCCGACGATATTGAAACGGTTACGATACTGAAAGGTTCGGCAGCATCTGCTTTGTATGGCGCCAGGGCTGCAAATGGAGTAATCCTGATTACGTTAAAAAGCGGTAAGGAAAATGCTTCTTCATCCTTCGAATACAACTCCAACCTTGCTTTCGATAGTCCGGTAAACAACACTGATTTTCAGTATGTATATGGTCAGGGGGCGCAAAACAAACGCCCGGCCGATTTTTATGGCGCTACTTCTACGGGTATTTCAAGCTGGGGCGAAAAGATGGATGGCAGGCTTTCACCTCAGGTAGATGGTTCGTCTAAACCTTACCTGCCCGCTAAAAACAACATTACCAATTTTTACCGCGTTGCACCTGCCTTTACCAATACCATTTCGCTTGTTGGGGGTACCAAACGCAGCATTTACCGTGTTTCGGCTTCTAACCTCGATCACAGTTCTATTTTAAAAAATGGCCACCTTAACCGCAAAACCTTTAATGTATATGGTTCTTTCGATCTGTCGAAAAAGCTTACCATTAGTTTCAACAGCAATTATATTTACGAAAACAATAAGAATAAGAGCTACCTCAGCGATGGACCTTTAAACGCCAATTATGGTATTGCAGCGCTGGCCACCAGTTTAGACGAGTCGTTGCTGGCACCGGGGTATGATGAAAGCAATGGCAACGAGAGCCGCTGGAATGCCGATGAGTATAAAACCAACCCTTATTTTCTGCTAAACCGTCAGGCCGATTACGCCAAACGCAACCGTTCCATTTCGTCGGGTTCGGTAAAATACCGTTTTAATAACTGGCTGGCTGCACAGGGCCGCTTGGGTTACGATGTAAGCAGCGATCAGCTACTCAGTATTTTGCCCACCGGAACTGCTTTTTCGGTAAACAGGCAAGGTGGAATTAATAAACTCGACACTTTACATACGGCTGAATTTAATACTGATCTCTTACTTACGGCCAACCACAGCATCAGCGAAAGCCTCGATTTGGATGTTTCGCTTGGGGCCAATTACCGCGAAAGAAATGGCACGACAGATAAGATTGTAGGGTCGCAGTTTATTATTCCATATCTGTACACGCCCGAAAACCTGATCACCAAAAACACTACGCATAGCATTTCGAAAATCGTAACTGAATCGGCTTACTTTACCGCCGATCTGGCCTACAAACAGTTGTTAAATTTCTCGGTAACGGGACGTTACGATGTATATTCCACCCTTCCATCGAACAACAGAGGTATATTTGTTCCAGGTATTTCGGGGAGTTTTATCTTTTCGGACTTGCTTTCGATCAAAAACCTCAGTTTTGGTAAACTCCGTTTGGATTATGCCCGTACCAGCGGCGAGCCCACTACCCCATACACCACTCAAATTTACTATGCCTCGAACGATAACATTAACGGTGTGCCCCTTGGTGATTTTGCGAAAGATTTACCCAATTACAATTTAAAACCCTTTACCCTCGATGAATATGAAGCCGGCCTGAACCTGAAGTTTTTTGAAAGCAGGCTTACCCTCGATTTAACTTACTACCACCGGGTAACCAATAATGAAATTATCAACGCCAAACAATCGGTAACCACCGGTTTTACCTCTGCCTACGTTAACCTGGGCAAAACCCGCAACAGCGGGATAGAAACGGCGATAACTTATACCCCTATCCTCCAGAAAGATAAGAAATGGGATGTCGATTTTAACTTTACCTACGTTAAAAACACTTTGTTATCGATAGATGGCAATAGCAATTATACTTTAACAGGTGCTTATCGCCCTTTAAATGCCAATACAGCTTTGGTTGTTGGCAAACCAATTACCCAAATAATGGCTTACGATTATAAAAGAGATGCTTCTGGTAATATTATCGTAGGTACGGATGGCATTCCGAAACGGGGCGATTTTGTGCCCATGGGTACCACTATCCCACCCTTTTACGGCGGGCTCAACAACCGTTTTACCTTTAAACAGTTTCAGTTCTCTTTACTGATCGATTTTAGGTTCGGCAATAAAATTTTATCGGCAACAGAAAATTACTCGTATGTTAACGGACTCAACAAAGCCACCCTTGTTGGTCGCGAGACCGGTATAGTTGCCGATGGTGTTTACGAAAACGGTAATAAAAACACCACTAATGTACCTGCTTATAGTTACTATCCCGAACTGGCCAGCAACATTTCGGCCTTATCGGTATTAAACGGGAGCTTTATTAAATTCAGGCAGGCTACATTGGGTTATGTTTTTGCTCAAAAGGCTTTGCTTAAAACCCCGTTTAGGAGCATTTCTGTTGATTTGGTTGGCCGCAACCTGTTTACCTTACTCAAATACACCAAAAACATCGATCCCGAATCTGAGTTTTCGCCTATACTGGCCTATGCGGGAATTGAAGGTGCATCGTTGCCTGCAACGCGAACATTTGGCATCAATTTTAACTTTAAATTTAAATAACAGATGAAAAACAACCTGATTTATGTGGCATTGATCATCTGTTTCTGTTTTACGGGATGTTCGAAAGCACAGCTCGATGAAATTAATACCGATACCACTAAAATTCCGGAGAAAGATTATGATCCGAACGAACTGCTTTCTACTGCACAGCTAAAATATGCCAACATTGGCTACTACCAGCTGGTTTACCAAAGTACGATGATGCAGTTGCTGGCTTCGACCTATTTCTATTACAACAATGGCGATAAATACATTAACGTAGCTAATTTTACCGATTACCAGGGCCGTATTTTTGAAGAAGGTTATTTGCAACTCTCCGTAGTTCGCGAAATGCAGCGTTTGGCTAACCTTAAAAACCAGGAAACACACAGCAACCTGATTAACATTGGCGACATTATGGCCATCCTGATTTTGCAGCGCATAACCGATACTTACGGCGATGTACCCTATTTTGATGCCGCCAAAGCGATGCAGGGCATTAAATATCCGCGTTACGATAAGCAGGAAGATATTTATGATGCAATGCTCACCGATCTCGAAAAAGCCATTCAAAATCTCGATCCGCAGAAGCCTAAACCTACCGCCGACCTTTTTTATGGTGGAGATATTATAAAATGGAAAAAACTGGGTTACTCTATCTTGCTGCGCATGGCCATGCGTTTAACCAAGGTTAACCCTGAAAAGGCTAAATTATGGGCAGAAAAATGTGCTGGTAATACTTTTACCGATATTAGTGATAATGCCATTATTATTACCGATGCGTCGTCTTTTAACAGTCAAAACGGAACTTCACTGGCCTTAAGAACTTTTTCTGATTACCGGGAAGTACGCTGGAGCAAAACATTAATCGATCAGCTGCGTAAAACCAACGACCCGCGTTTAGGCGTGATTGGCGAAGTGCCCCAACCCGGCCTGGCCAATAATGCTGATCAGAAACTATCTGGCAATAGTGATCCGGCAGTTCAGCTAGGTCTGCCCAATGGCCTCGACCTGCAGGAAGGGCCAACTGATGTACGCAACTCAATCGGTTATCCCGGTGGCACAGGTACAGGGGCTGATTTTGCTCCATTGGGAAAGTATTCGCGACCTAAAACAGCACTTTACCTTAAGCTAGGTGGTCCGATTTTTATCATGACATACACCGAAACAGAACTTTTACTGGCCGAAGCCAAAGTGAGGGGCTGGAATGTAACCGGTACAGCTGCAGCGCATTATGCCAATGGGGTTACTGCAGCGTTGCAATCGCTGGCTCAATTAGATCCAACGGGAAAAATACCACAAGGCACGATCGATAGTTATGTTTCGCTTAATACTTTAGATGAAAGCAATGTGCAAAACAGCCTGAATGCCATTAATACCCAATATTGGCTGGCTACCGGTACCAATTTTAACTTTATCGAATCGTGGTTAAACTGGAAACGAAGTGGCTATCCGGCGCTTACACCTGTAAATTATCCGGGTAATACCACCAATGCAACCATTCCAAGGCGAATGATTTACCTCTCGACAGAGATTTTGAACAATACCAATAATTACAAAGAAGCTGTTGGCCGTTTAAGTGGAGGTGATATTTTAACAGCAAGGGTATGGTGGGATAAATAAATTTAACATTTCGCATATTAAACCATGGGGTTGATCTGTAGTCAGACTTAATAGATCAACAGATTACCTATGGATTACATGTTAAATTGGAAGAAGCAAAAACAGGAAAATATATCGACGGATAGCGAAGATAGGCAGGAAAGCAGTGAGTTTAAACCGATGATTATTTTTATCCTGGTGATTTCGGCTTTGTTAATCGCAGTGCTTTTATTGAGATAGACATCTGTTTTTTAACCATATAAGAAACATAGGGGTAATTAAGTGTCTACCACCGACAATTAAACGCCCAAACTTCCGACTTCGGACTCCCGACTTCCGACTTTTTTCAACCACCTTAGACAACTAAGCACACCTAATCAACTAGCGATAAATTAAGCACCCAAACTTCCGTCTCCGGACCTCTGACCTTCGACTTTTTCCAACCACCTTAGACAACTAAGATCACCTGAGTAGCGAAAGCTCTAATTAAACACCCTGACTTCTGACTCCGGACCTCTGACCTCCGACTTTTTCCAACCACCTTAGACAACTAAGATCACCTAAGCAACGAGCGATAAATTAAGCATCCTGACTTCTGACTCTGGACTCCCGACTTCTGACTTTTGACTTCCGACTTAATTAAAAGACTGCCTGAACTCCAGCGGAGATAATTTGGTTTTTGTTTTAAACAGTTTGCTAAACGATTGCGGGTATTCGAAACCCAGCGCGTAGGCAATTTCGCTTATGGACGCATTTGTAGTAGATAATTTCTCCTTGGCCTTATCAATCATTTTATCCTGAATATGCTGCTGGGTACTTTTTCCGGTGAGTACTTTGAGCAGGTTGCTTAAATAGCTGGGAGAGATATTTAAGGCTTCTGATACATATTTCACACTGGGCATGCCACTTTCCATCAGGTTATCCTTTTCAAAATAACCGCTCAACAGTTGTTCAAGTTTAGACAGCACGGTATGGTTGCTTATTTTTCTGGTGATAAACTGGCGGTGGTAAAACCTTTCGGCATAAGTAAACAGCACCTCCAGTTGTGCAATAATCAAATCCTGTGTAAAGGCATCAATATTGGCATGATACTCCTGTTCGATGTTGAGGATAATATTGGCAACACTTTCTTCTTCCTTTGGCGAAAGGAACAAAGCTTCGTGCACGGCATAATCGAAATATTTGTACTGCTTAATTTTTTTGGCCATTGGCGTATTCCAAAGAAAATCCGGATGGATGTACAAAATCCATCCGGAATGTTCTAAATCGTTGCTATTTTCAACACTGATGCTAAACACCTGCCCGGGGGCAACGAACGACATCATGCCTTCATCAAAATCGTATTCCTGCTGGCCATATTTCATTTTGGCATTGAAATTCCGCTTCAGGGCAATACAATAGAAATCGAGCACCAGGCTTACCGGCTCCTCTTCGTGCAAACGTTTAATCATATTTACATTAATTACGCTTACCAGCGGATGTTCGGGTTTCGGCAATTCGCGGAAACTGTGTAATTCGCTGATCGTTTTAAACCGGAGTGGTGCTGCGTTGGCCATGTTACAATATCAATATTTTTGTTCAAAAGCTAATGCAAATTCTTTCGCAAAATCGCTCAGTTTTACCTTTCCCATCACCACAGGCTTATTTAATACGTAATCTTCTGCTAAAAGTCCGCTGTTAAGGGCAGCATACATTTCTACCAATCCGGCAGCAATTGTTGGGTTCATACCTACTTCAACTAAGCCGTTTAATACGGTTTCATCGCTAACCATTACCCATTGCAAATCGGGCTTACCAATGGCAGCACCCAAAATCGTAGCCACATCGTTACCGCTTCTTTCTTCGCTGGCAACATAACGGATTTTATGGTTTTCACCTTCCGTAACCAGTTCTTCAGCAACTGCTGCAGCGATATCAAGAGGCGATACCCATGGTACTTTCTGATCAAGGCCATAATTAACCGCAATCATGCCGGTTTTTTTAATCATCTCGATATAACCCAATAAATTATAATAAAAAGAAGTTGGGCGGATGTGTGTAAGCTTAACCGTTGCTGCTAGTGTGTTTAATTGTTGTTCTACGCCATGAGCCCCTCGTAAAATGCCATTTCCTGATGCCAGATGCCCACCTATAGTGCTCAGGTTAACCACTCTTTTTACACCAGCTTGTTTAATTGCCTGGGTATAATTACGGCCAATGGTGTGGTAATAAGCAATTAAGTCGAGCTTCGCATCAAAATAATTATTGGGTGGTACCATGGTATAAACTGCATCAGCTCCGGCAAAAACTGTGGTTAAAAATTCGGGGTCTTCTACCGATCCAATGGCTGCCACCGCCCCCAGCGCTTCAATTTCCTGTTGTTTATTAGCCTTGCTGCTAATTACGGTAATGTGGTGTCCTTCGTTTAGCAACTGTTGCGCCAATGGCCTGCTAATGTGGCCAAGCGAACCTGTTAAAATGATTTTCATAATGTTATTTTTTTATACCACAAAGCTCGGTTGCTGGCTTTGGCCTTAAATAACCAGATCTGCTTTTTTTGTGTTCAGATATCCTGAAATCCCTCTTCAATCTTACCGGCAAGCATTGGCAGATAAATTCCGTAACTTTCGCCCATGCCTGCTGTACCGCATTTTCCGATACTCGATATTAACGAATTTTCGCCTGACCAAACCCTTGGGAGTGATTTGCTGTATCATTATATTGAAGGCGAAAGGCATATCGAGAAGCCCCATAAACACGATTTTTTCTTGTTTATGCTTTTCGAGCAAGGTAGCGGAAACCACAGTATCGATTTTGTAGATTACCCGGTTGAGCCATACCAATTGCACCTGCTTTTCCCCGAGCAGATACACAAATGGGAACTGGGAACTGATACCGTTGCACACCAGATTATGATTAACCGGCAAACTTTTGAAACGCTGGCAAACTCGTTAAGGTTTTCGTTAATGTTGTACCAAAATTATCCGGTAACTAAACTCAGTAAGGCAACATTTGAGCAAATTTTATACGAAACTAAACAAGTAAAAGCCGAATTGGAGGCTACAAACATTTTAGCCGAAATGATTACAGCCAGGCTCAGGCTTATTGCTTTAATGATTAGTCGCGAAGCAGAAACCATTTTTAACAAACAAACCGTTTATCAGAGTAAACCGATTTTGTTTAAATACCTGGCGTTGATAGATAAGCATTATAAAAGCGAAAAACTTGTTTCGTATTACGCCGATCAGTTGAACATTTCTGCCAACTACCTTAATATTCTCTGCCAAAAGCATTTTCATGTTTCAGCTACAGCGTTGATTCACGAAAGGTTAATCCTTGAAACCAAACGGATATTACTCACTACCGAAAAACCCATCAAGGCGATTGCCTTCGACCTGGGCTTTTACGATATGGCCTATTTTTCTAAATTCTTTAAAAAGCACACACGGAGTACGCCGAAGCAGTTTAGGGAGCAAAAGTAAACATTGGTTAATCGTAGAAACTGTTTTAACCGGTTAACTGTGCTAAAAACCTAATCGCGTAGCTGCAATATTATTAACTGGTCAAAACATCCAATACAGCGTCTGCCTTCAGTAATAAATTATACAATAAAATCAAAACCAATAAAACACCACCATTTTTCGATTGAATTAACAATTAACCAATTTACACAATTAACCAGTTAACCGCTATTAATAATAAATGGTACAATTTTTAGGATAAATATTACGCTTATAAAAATCAGCGGTGTGTTATGTTTGTATTTCAGATTTTAACCACTATGATACCACAATCCATCACCCGAAAAAACTTTATTAAAAGCTCTTCTCTTTTATTGGCTAGTAGCTGTCTGCTTTCTGCCGGAGAGGCCGGTGCAGCAGAAAACACCCTCAGCAAACCTTTGGGTAAAAGCTACACTTTAAAAAATGTAAGGCTCGAAACTGGTTTCGAATATGATGGTGAAGATGTGATTCATACCAAAACTGAGTTGTTCACGGTTGAAATTGAAGATGGTAAAATTAAAAGCATTGCCCCCAACCAGGCCAATGCAAAAGCTATAGACGCCAAAGGCTGGTTAATGCTTCCTGCTTTTAAGGATATGCACATCCACCTGGATAAAACCTATTATGGTTTACCCTGGCAAGCGCACTTAAAGAAAAACAGAAGTGTAAAAGATATGATTGCCTTTGAGCAGCAGATTATCCCTGATTTGTTAAAAACATCGGTTACACGTACCGAAAAGCTGGTTGAACTGTTACAATCGTACGGAACGGGTTATGCCCGTTCGCATGTTAACATTGAACCTACTTCTAAACTAGATTCTTTAAAACACCTGCAAACAGCGCTTGAACATAAAAAAGATTCATTTGAGGCAGAGTTGGTTGCTTTTCCGCAACATGGCCTATATTATACGCAATCGACCGAGCTGATGAAAGAAGCGGCTAAAATGGATATCGATTTTATTGGTGGCCTCGATCCTACCAGTATTGATGGCAGCATAGAAAAACACATGGACTTTGTGATCCAGCTGGCACTCGATCATGGTAAAGGAATTGACATCCATTTACACGAATCGGGCGATCCGGGCATTAAAACCATCGAATACCTGATTGCCAAGGTAATGGAAAACCCGGCGCTTAAAGGTAAAACCTTTGTAAGTCATGCTTTTGCTTTGCGTTACCTCGATAAAGCCAAAACAGAAGAAATTGCCGAAAAACTAGGCGCTGCTAAGATTGGGATTGCTTCTACTATCCCAATGACGGGTACACCGATGCCGATCCCAACTTTATACAAATATGGTGTAGATGTTGTTGCGGGTAACGATTGTATTGTAGACCATTGGAGTACTTTTGGGACAGGCAGCATATTGCAAAAAGCAAATATTGCAGCGCAGGTTTATGGTTACCGCACTGAATTTGAGCTCTCAAGAATTTTAAAACTGGCTACAGGTAACATTTTGCCGTTGAGTGATAAAGGCGACAGACAATGGCCAAAAGCGGGCGATAAAGCCAATGTGGTATTGGTAGATGCCAGTTGCTCTGCCGAAGCCGTATCGCGGGTTTCGCCGGTTAAATCGCTGATTCAGGGAGGGAAAGTGGTGTTCTTGAGAGAATGACCAAGTACCAAAAATCAATTACCAATAGGCAGTTCACAGTTATCAATGGCCAATTCACAATGACCAATAATCAAATTACAACAATCAATGCTTATACAAATTGGTGTGGGCGTTTTGCATCAGTTAACCAGTTTACACAATTAACCGATTAGACTAGTTAGCAATAATCAATTCACAATGACCAATAATCAATGTGTGTATCGAAATAGATTGCCACGCTGGCAAAAAAGCCAGCTCGCAATGACGATTGAGGTACGGGTGTGGTGGCCAGAATGGATTAAAGTAATAGTTGTTCGCGGGAGATTTTGATGAGCTCGAGGGCGTTTTTTACGCCGAACTTCTGCATCAGGTTTCTGCGGTGGGTTTCGATGGTTAAGGGGCTTACAAAAAGTAAATTGGCCATGGCAGCAGTCGTTTTACCTTCTTCAATTAGCTTTAGAACCTGTTTTTCGCGTTTGGTAATTTTGGGTCTTACACCCAGATCGTTAACAGATGGTTTAAGCATAATGGCCTTTACTTCTTTGCTAAAAGCCATTTCGCCATTTAAACAATCTTTTATTCCATTAATAATCTCATCAATTGGTGCATTTTTAAGCATATAACCCGAGGCGCCGTTTTGCAACATCTGCATCATCAACATCCTTTCGGCATGATTGCTTAATGCCAGCACATCACATTGTGGTAAAAGCGACTTAATTTTTAAACAAAGGTCTACCCCATTTACATCAGGCAGCGAAATATCCAGTATGGCGATATCGGCCTCATTTTGGCTTAGAAAAACCAAGCCGTCCAGACCGGAAGCAAAAGTGCCGATTACTTCAAAATCTGCTTCCCGTGCCAGTAAACTTTCCAATCCGGCCGATACTAATGGGTGATCATCTATAATTACAATTTTCGTTTTTCTCAGGTTTTTAAACATCAAGTTCTATATTAATGGTAGTGCCCTCGTTTATAACCGAAGCAATATCGAAGCGCCCATTAAAATATTCAACACGCTTTCTGATATTGGCCAATCCGAGGCCATTTTTAAGGTTATTACTTTCCATATCAAAACCTTTGCCATTATCTTCGGCTGTAATGTAAAAACGATGTTGGTTTTCGCTGCATTGCAGTAAAATTTCTGTAGCACCCGCATGTTTTAAAATGTTAGCCAAAATTTCCTGCACAATCCGGTAAATACTAATTTGCAATGAAAGACCAATCTCTTTACTGATATTAATCGCCTGAAAATCAACTTCCAGATCGCGATCCATTACACTCTCGCAAAGCTCTTTTAAAGCAGCCTCCAAACCATAGTTTAACAGCGTTTGTGGCATCATGTTGCGTGCAATATTTCTCAACTCATTTACCGATCCATCTAACTGGCCAATAATGCGTTGCAGTTCAAAATCCTGTGTTTCCATATTTTTATTATACTTTGCCCAGCTTAATAAATTAATTTTTACCCCGGCCAGCATCCCGCCCAGTCCATCGTGCAGATCGCGGGCTACACGGTTGCGTTCGTTTTCTTCAGCATCAAGCATGGCACGGGTAACCTCAATTTGTTGTTTTTGTGCCAGCTCGGTAGCCTGTTGCTTCAGGTTTATTTCGCGTTGTATGGCCAGTTTTTTATAACTCCGGTAGTAAAAGAAAATAAAACCCGTAAGTACCAATAACAAAACAATAGCCGCCGTAAGCAACCAATTGGTTAGACGCTGGTTTTTTAAAGTGAGCAGGTTTTGTTTTTTCTCGGCACTTAAACCAGCAATTTTTTTCTGGTTTTCGGCCGCGTGGTATTTAACTTCGAGCGTATTGATATCGGCTTTCAGCTTACTTTCATTGATACTATCACTTAGCGTCTTACTTTTTTTAAGCCAGTTATAAGCCTCCTTCATATTACCGGTTGCCTGATAAAAAGCAGATAGTTTATTGAAGGTTATCAGCCGGTTATCGGCCAGTGCATGAATTTCTTTTTCCCCTGCCAAATGCAGCAACAAGCGCTCAGCCTCCGCATATTTGTGTTGCGCAAATAAAACATCGTAGCGGTTAAAAGCCAGGGCTTGCACAGTATATTGATCTTCGATTTTGGTAGCCAGTTCGGTACCCTTTGCAATATTGATTAGTGATGCATCGTATTGCTTGATGGCAATGAGGTGCCAACTCAAAACTTCGTGATATTTAAGCCAGAAAATTTCCATATTAGAGTGCGACACCACCTTATCAGATTTATTGAGCACAGCCTTAGCCCGATCGAGGTATTTTTTAGTCAGCGCAACTTTATCCAGGTGATAATAACTTTCGGCAGTGGTGAGGTAAGCGTTTACCAGTAAATATAACTGTCCCGGTGGGGTATCCTGAAAATATTTAATTCCCTTTTCCGAGTACATTGCCGCCTTATCAAATTGCTCCAGGTTCATAAAAATGGTAGAGATAGAGATGTATTCGGTACCGATCTGTATATCATTTCCTCCTTTCTCAGATAGCGGAAGCACCCGTTTAATCAGTATTTCAAGCGTAGCTTTTAAATCGTCTTTATGCTGCTGCAATAAGGCATAGTTATGCCAAAGCATAGCACGCTGTTTATAAGCACGTTTGGTAGTGAAGCCAGCTAATTCCTGATCGGCTTTTAAATAGTTGCTTTCGGCTTTGGCGGGGTCTTTTGCCGCATAATAATCGGCCAGCAGGTAATAGTATCGTCCCCTTAAATAACGATAAGGCTGCCCGTATTTAATCCCTTTATTTAAGTAATTGATTGTTTTGGCCGAATCGCGATCTACCCAATAATCAGAAAGCGTAAAATAAAGTTCGGCCCGCACACTGTCCGATTTGGTTTTCACTGCCAACTTGTTCAGGCTATCCAAATATTTGTTATCCCGAACCGATAATTGCGCAGATAGGTTTAGGCTGAAAAGCAGAAAAGCCAACAGCCAGCTTATTTTCCTCATGCGCATAAAATTGCAGCCTTTAAACCGCAAACTAAAATTTCGTTAAAAAATACAGGAATACCAGTAGAAAAAAATACTGTTTTATGTCGATTGATGCGTTTTTAGCGATTGCCTTACTTTGTATCGATAAGTGTAATTGCGCTAAACATTACCATTTGATTAACAATTAAAAACAAAAACCAATGAAAATTCAAAGAAAAATAACACAGTTTGCTTTGGCCATGCTAGCCGTAACCGTGCTGTTTTCGTGTAAAAAGAAAAGCGACGATCCGGCAGCGAATGGCGGAAAAAAAGCAAAGATTACCATTACCCTATCGGGTGATTTTAAAAAAGCCGAAGGCGATTATTTTGATGTGAATGTTGCCGGCGGCCGTTCAGATGCCTCATCAATTGACTGGCTGGTAAACGGTGTAACCAAAAAAGGTACCGTAATTACCGTAGGTACTGATGATTTTAACGGTGGAAAAACCATTATATTAGAGTCGGCCAGTAACTTTTTTGTCGGTAGTGTTCAGTTTGGCGGTTTCGAATTCGGCGCAACACCTTTTACAGTTGATTATAAAATCGAAGTAGATGGTAAAGTAATCGACCAGGCATCGGAAAGAATTGTAAAAGACCGAAGCCCAGTTTATACCAAATCGTTCCAGCTTTAATATTTAAGCGCTTTCATGTAACCGGTTCATCAAAATGGACCGGTTTTTTTGTTTTTTGCTCAATCATTTCTTCCGCAGCTTTTCCCTGTTTGAAAACACTTTCAAACGATTAAATCGTTAAGCTATTTATGCACTCGTTAAAAACGCGTGCGAGCGTGGTATTGCGTTTTTAACGCAAAATGTCGATTATACAAAAGGTTGTCAACTTTATAGCTTTGGCGGCTAATTAAAGTTGACAACTCTATACAAAACAAATTATTTCAACTGATAAGCCTTAATAATCTTAGCAAAAATGGTATTGTTTGGATATACGCCCATAAAAGCCTTAGCTCCTGGCCCGTAAGCAAATACCGGCACCATGATATTGGTATGATCGTCGGTACTAAAATTCCCTCTTACCATCCCTTTTTGATAGGAAGCATCGAGCAACGACAATCCACCTGTTTCGTGATCGGCGGTAACAATAACCAGTGTTTCGCCATCCTGATCGGCAAACTTAAGGGCTTCGCCTACCAAACGGTCAAAATCCTGTTGTTCGGTTACTGCAAAAGGCAAATCGTTGGCATGACCACCATGATCAATCTGTGCCCCCTCAGCCATAATAAAGAAACCTTTGGGATTAGCCGAAAGCAGCTGAATGGTTTTCAGCAGTGAAGTTTGCAGCATGTTGCCTCTGCCATCCAACACCTTACGGGTAGCCGAATCGGCTAAAAGCACCAGCTGTTTACCCGTTTTTGCAGTTGCAAATTCTTCCAGTGTTGTGCGGTAGCTATAGCCTTTTTGTGCCAGTTTATCCATTAATCCGGCATCGGTATTGGCTGTGAAGCTTTTGCGGTTAGAACCCACCAAAATATCTACCTGGCTGTTTTGCAAATCGGCGGCAATCTCCCTGCTCATAGTTCTTTCTATTTGCTGTGCATAAAAAGCCGCAGGTGTAGCATCGGTAATATCGCCACTGCTAATAATACCGCTTTTTATCCCATACCTGGCCAAAGTATCCGGAATGCGGGTTAGTTTACGCCCCTGGGCATCTAAACTGATGTAACGGTTATTGGTTTTATGACCGGTAGCCATTGCGGTAGCGCCCGCAGCAGAATCGGTAAAATCAGAATTTGATGCTTCGGTACGCGAAAAACCGATATGTTTCAGGTTTACTAAATTGGATAAGCCAAAGTTAGCACTAAGTCCTGCCTGAATTTGCGCCAGCCCCATGCCATCGCCAATTAAAAGGATTACGTTTTTGGCCTTTTTGGTAGCACCATCGCTTTTATAAGTGGGCTGATAAGGCGTATAAGCTTTAGGACTAGTGTACTCTAGTTTCGCCCTGTTTTGGTAAAAAGATTTTAAAGCATCGGGATGATCGGTTCCAATCCAATCAACGCCCATACGTTCCAGTTCTTTCCAGGTATTCGGACTGTCTTTCGTATTCCAAAAGCGGAAAGGTTTACCCATTTGGTGAACTTTCGCCACTACAGCTCTCAGTTTTTGCAAATCTGGTGGTGTTGGCGTGCCTTTACCATTCCAAACGGTATAATGCGCCATATCATCACTAATCATCGCTATGCGCGCCAGTTGAGCGGTATTATAGGTTTTATCCGGCCGGCCATCAAAAGAAATAATTGCTGGGTAATCGCTAAAACGATCGACAGCAGGCACATCACCACTAATTACCAGTTTAATGGCATCGGGGTTTTGTTGCCGATCGAATACGGCACCGTAAATCTTTACAATTTCTACCAGTTTATTAAGTGCGTGCTCATGGTCTTCCTTAATATCGATTACCAGCTGAAGCTTTTGTTTAGCATCGGGATAAGCATGATTTCTGTTTTCGTTAAACAATGCCGCAAGCGGATCGAGATACAATTGCTTTAAAGTGCGCCCAGGCTTAATTTCCGAGCGCTCGTGTGCAACAAATAATTCGCCATCGCGATAAAAAATATCGGCCTCAATTGAGCCCATACCCGCGTAATAAGCGGCTAGCAGTGGAATTTGCTGTTTATAATCGTTGTGGCTGTGTGCCTGGTTAGCAGTTAGTTTTTGCTGCGCATAAAGCGGCTGAAAGCTTAAACCAACCATGCCCAGCAGGCACACTAAACTAAGTCTTTTTACCATCCTGCATTTTGTTTAATCGTTCCGGCACTATTGTCAATCTCCCTTTGGGGCACTGCCCAAACATCGTGCACCTGTGGATTGAAACTTCTGGCTGGCCAGATCACAGTCCCATCAAAATCGTGCAAAGGTTTGGCATATGCAGCCTGTGCATCGCCCCAGCGTACCAAATCACGGTGACGGTCGGCCCATTCTCCGGCCAACTCATTACGTCTTTCGCGTTTTAAATCATCAATCGTCATACCTGATTTCGTTGCAAGTCCTGCCCTAACCCTGATTTTATTCAGTTCGGTATCGCCCGCACCAGCACCACTTAAGTTAATTGCAGCTTCGGCTTTGATTAAAAGTACCTCTGCATAACGCATTAAAGGTACATTTAAATCGGTAGTTCCATTATCTCCGTTCGGGTTAACATGCGTTGGAATTGGATTGGCATAAGTAAATGGCTCCATGTATTTTTTAAACTGGTAGTTTGACGTTGCCCCTGCATCTTTGGTAAAGCTACGTTCGCTGCCAAAAAACATAAACTTATCGCCTGGCTTTAAAATGGTAGCCTCGCGACGCTGATCGCCTGCTTCGTACGAATCATAAAGTTCTTTGGTAGGCAGATAATAACCCCAGCCATTGTAAATACCCCAGGCTTTGTTGGTAAGCATTACCCCCGGCAACTTACTGCCCCAACCGGTACCACCACCACTTGGTGTACAAACTACCGACCAGATATATTCTTTAGACCAATTGTTTGAAGCTTTAAAAACATCGGCAAAACCCGTATTAATTAAATCGTGCTGACCTGAACTAATAACCATATCGGCATATTTCGCAGCATTGGCATAATCTTTTTTATACAAATATACTTTCGATAAGTATGCCCAGGCAGCCGTTTTATGTGCCTTACCGTAATCTGTAGCTTTCATATCTTTAAAATAAGGCAGGTTATCGGCCGCTTTTAACAGGAGTCCGACAATGTAATCGTAATTTTCGTTTACATTTTTGGCGCGTGGTACGGCAACTGCCGGATCAGCATCAGGTGTTACAATAGGTACACCAGCTTTATCGTTACCGTAGTTGGCCGCCAGCTGGAAATAAACTAAACCACCGTTAAAATAAGCATCGCCAATGATTTGCTTCTTAAGCGTTTCATCCATGGCGATAGCGGGCACATTGATAATGATATCGTTAGCCCTTTTAATAATGGCGTAGCGCATACTCCACTGCGATTCGGTATAGCCACCGCCTATGTAACTCCGGTTAAAGTTTTTAATATTATCGGCCTCCGGCTTGTTACGGCCGGTTACCATGTCATCGCTGGCATTGATAAACCAGAACATACCGCGGCCATAATAGTCTTCTTCATTGTATTTTTCGAACATGCCCGCTTCAGCTTTAATGGCATCTTCTTTGGTTTTCCAAAAGTTTTGTGCCGATGGCGAACCCTCGGGTACTATATCGAGCTGTTTGGTGCACGAGGCAAAAATGGTTACGGCAAGTACTGCCAGGTATTTTATATTTGTTTTCATTTTTTGTGTGAGATTAAAGATTAACACTTAAACCAAGGATAAAACTTCTGGCTTGCGGGTAACGGCCTACATCTAAACCATTGTTGTCCATCCCGATTTCAGGATCGAAACCAGAATAGTTGGTAATGGTAAACAGGTTATTAGCAGTTGCATATACCCTGATAGCACCTGTTCTGAGTTTACTGGTTAATTGTTTTGGCAAGCTGTAACCCAGAGTTACGTTGCGGATACGCAGGTACGAACCATCTTCGATATAAAAATCAGATGCATTAAAGTTACCATTGCTATCGCTTGTTGAGATGATCGGCACTTTACCACCCGGGTTCTCCGGCGACCAGGCATCTAAAATACCAACAAGTTTATTGTACGATGGTCCGCTGGCACTATAAGTAGTTCTTTTTACCGCATTGAAAAGCTTATTGCCCTGTACACCTTGTGCAAAAATGTTAAAATCGAAGTTTTTGTAACTGGCGTTAAAGCTCAAACCGTAAGAAAAATCGGGATAGGCACTACCTGCAAAATAACGGTCTTTGCTATCAATTGAACCATTGCCATCTAAATCGGCAAATTTGAAATCTCCGGCTTTTGCATTGGGTTGTATTTTTTGTCCGCTGGCATTTTTATAGTTATCGGCTTCGGCCTGAGACTGAAAAATCCCTTCGGTTTTTAATACATAATAACTGTATAAAGGCTGGTCTACTGTAATCGATAATGGAGCAAGCTCGTTACGGAAATTGGTACCTACGGCGATATTCTGTAATCCATCGCCAAGGTTAAGCACTTTATTGTTTATTTTAGTAAGTGTGGCATTAACCGAATAAGTAAAGGCTGTGTTTTTATCACTGTTGTAAGTTAAGCCTAATTCTATCCCCTTATCTCTAACTTTACCAGCATTAATGGTTTGCGTACCTAAACCTGCTGTGCCCGGAAGTGTACGGGTTAAAATCATTTTATCGATATCTTTAATAAAATAATCGGCTACTAAACTCAATCTGTTTAATACAGTAACATCAAGCCCAAAGTTGGTTTGCCTGCTCTCGGCCCATTTTAAACCCGAATTGGCTAATATATTTGATACATAACCTGTTTGTAAGGTTGGCGTTTGTCCGAAATAACTTTGTGTAGCCACTAACAATGGATTAACTGCTGATGGATTTAAACTGCCCAGGTTGCCCAGTATACCGTAACTGCCCCTTACTTTTAATTCGTTTAACCAGGTAGCATCTTTAAGAAAATCTTCTTTGGTAATTAACCATCCTGCTGATGCAGAAACATAATTACGGGTCCTGTTTTCTTTTGATAATAAGGATACCCCATCCCGACGACCAATTAACGATAACAGGTATTTTTCGCCGTAGTTATAGTTGGCCCTTAAAAACAGCGATGATACTGCATTTGCATTGTAATAACTTGATGAAGGCTGGATTACGGTTGCATTGGCCAGGTAGCGGTACTGCGGCGATTCATCATCAAAACCTGCGCCTGAAGTACTCAATCCGCTATTTTTTGTTTTTTGGAAAGTATAGCCACCGGTAACATCTAAACTGTGCTGAGCAAAAGTTTCTTTGTAACTCAATACCTGCTCGGTAAGAAAATCACTCGATTGATCGCTGCTTTGTTGCAGGCTGTTGCTCAATACCGGCTTACCGACTTCGGGTCTTTTTGGCGTAAAGCTTTTAAACGTCGCATCTCTTTTGGTAATACTCAGATTCGACCTGAAAGTTAAACCTTTGGCCAGTTTAAGTGTAGCATAAGGATTTACTACCAACACATTAACCGGGTTGTTGATATCAATACGCTGTAATTCGGCTACAGGATTGATAATATCGCCATAATCGCCAGCATACTGCCCACCAGGTAAACCTGCAAAACTACCGTTAGCATTGTAGGGCGTACCGTTGGTTGGGTAATAAATGGCCGATAAAAGTGCACCAGTATAATCGCTGCTGGTGTTGGCGCCATTGCCATTGGTACTGCTGTACGATAGGTTCTCACCCACTTTTAACCAGGATGCCAGCTCATGCTCAGAATTAATCCTGAAGTTGTAACGCTGGGTTTTGGTGTTCAATACAATACCTTCCGCATTGCGGTAATTAAAACTCAGGTAAAAATTCGATTTTTCATTTCCACCGTTTATGGCTGCGTTATAATCCTGTAACAGACCATCTCTAAATACTTCGTCCATCCAGTTGGTACGCGTAATTTGTCCGTCAGGGTATTTACTCGCATCAAAAGCCGGTAAGATGTTTGTTCCTCCGTTTTTGGCTGCAGTAGCGGCTACCTGTGCGCGTTGCGCTGCATTTAGCGGTTCTAATTTTCTCCAGGCAGTTTGCTGACCCAATTTGGCATCAAAGCTAACCTGCATTTTACCACTCTTTCCTTTTTTAGTTGTGATTAAAACCACACCACCCGATGCACGCGCACCATAAATAGCAGCTGCCGCATCTTTTAACACTGAAATCGACTCGATGTCATTCGGGTTAAGTTGTGGCGTACCTAAAAAGATCGATCCATCAATTACATACAATACGCTCTCTCCGTTAAGTCCGCCAGATCCACGGATATTGATACGCGGAGTAGAAGTTGGATCGCCACCTTCATTCGTCACAATTACACCCGGCGATTTACCAGCAAGCACATCGCCAACACTGTTTACCGAACGTGACGATAACTTATCTAACGATACCACGCTAACCGCACCGGTTAAAGTTTCTTTCTTTTGCGTACCGTAACCTACCACTACTACCTCACCAAGGTTCGATCTTTCTTCAATCAGAGTAACATTAATTACAGGGTTTTCGCCCACAGTTACCTCTTTGGTCCGGTAGCCGATCATAGAGAAAGAAAGCACGGTTTGAGCACTGGCTTCGATCCTGAAAGCACCGTTGGCATCGGTAATGGTACCACTTTGCGTACCTACAACTTTTACCGAAACCCCCGGAAGTGTAATACCTGTCGAATCTTTTACCACACCGGTAATAATGCGGTCGGGTTTGTTAAAAGTAGCACTATTGAGGATTACGTAATCGCCTTTTTCTATTACGCTCAGGCCTAATTTATCTAAAAGTGAACGTACGGGTTCCATTTTAAATTCGCCGCTTACAAAAGTGTTCCTTTCCTGAAGTAAATCAGGGTTGTACACGAAACTTAAACCCGATGCGGCTTCTATTTCTTTTACAATTTCGTTAAGCCTGCGGCCTTTATTAATTTTTAGGGTTACACTACTTTTTTCGAGGCGTTGGGCCATGCCCGCCGATGCCAGCAGTGAACTGCAGAAGATGCAGATGATTGAAAATGTTAAGCATGAATATTTCATGATCCGATAAAGGTGGGATGTCCTCTGGGCTGAGGTTGTTTTCATTTGTTTGATTGATTGTATTGTTTAAAATGTGCTTTAAATTATTTCTGGCCTGAACATGGTTGCAAACCAGCATGCTGTTGGTTTTATGTATTCATTATGGATGTATTTTAAATGTTTTATGGTTTTTAGCGGCGCTGAATCTGAGATGGTGCAAGCTGCAGAGGATATCGAGAATTTCTTCAGGCCGTTGTTTACTGGTAAAACTGGCGCGACATTTCAACTTTTCAATAGTTTTATCGGCCAACACAACTTTAATACCATAGATATAACCGATTTTATGTGCAACCTCTGCCAGTGTTTCGCCATCGAAACTGATTTTTACGTACTCTTCATGTTTGGCTTCGTGAATCGCCGCACTGCCGTTGCTTTTATTGTATTCGAGTTGCTGCCCTTTTATCAGTGTGCCGAGCAACTGCTGTTGCTTACTAATGGCTACCTTACCGGTTGCAACCGTGATTTTCACTTTGGGATTATGCGCATAGGCACTTACTCTGAACGAAGTACCCAATACCTTAACATCGAGACCAGATTTAATCTGTACGGTAAAGGGCCGGCTTTCTTCGTGGGCAACCGAGAAAAAGGCTTCGCCTTCTACCAGCGAAATTTTACGACTGGTTGCCGAAAACTGTTTGGGATAAGCAACACGTGCCGAAGGGCCTAAAGTGATTTCAGAGCCATCGCTCAGTAAGATTGTTTTTTGCTCGCCGGCTTTGGTGGTCATTACTACCAGCGCCTGAACCGGAGGTGTATGGTTTAATTTCCAGATCCCAAAGCCAATAGAAATTACTACGGCCAATAATGCCGCCACACGCCACCACATTGTCTGGCTAAATAATTTACGGGTTTTGGTTTCGCTGTATATAGCCGCCCTGAGGTTAAGCAGCATTTCTTCGCCAATGGCGGCTTTACGCTCAACAGGTAAACAGAGTTCTTCCTTTTGCAAAAGGTTGTACCATTCTTCTACCTGTTTGGCTTCAGCAGCCTCAGCCTGCCCGTCTAAATATTTTTGCAGCAATTGCTTTGCCTGTTCTTCTGTCATTTGATTAGATGTCAATCCAAATGCAAAAGGGTACTAACCAAAGATGTTATGAGTAGGTTAAGTTTTTATTAAGGATGATTAATCGGTTAACTGTTTAAATTGGTTAATTGTAGCTTATGGAGTAAAAAGATTTGCTTAGGGATCGAGCAGTTAACCAGTTTATACAATTCAAACAATTAACCCAATTAAGAAATACTGCTCAGTTAACCAGTTTATACAATTTATACAATTAACCCAATTAAGAAATACTGCCCAGTTAACCAGTTTAAACGATTTAAACAGTTAACCAAAGAGAAAAGCTAGAAACAAAATATACGAAAGGTTTTTCCTTAAGATTTTCATTGCGGCCGTAATCTGGTTTTTTACGGTTTGAACCGAAACATCGAGTTCGCTGGCAATTTCTTTAATGGTTTTATCTTCTTTGCGGCTCATGGCGATGACCAATCGCATGCGGGCGGGTAGCTGCGCCAAGGCCTGCTCCACTTCCCTGTCGGCATCTTGCCTGATGAGTTCCGAATCTGCTGCAGCGGTATGCTTCCCTTCCATTAAAAGGGTTAGTTCTGCCTGATGTCCGTCGCGCATGGCCACAGCGCGGAAATGGTTTATTACCCGGTACTTTACTGCACCATGTAAGTAAGCACCCAATTCGCCCTGTATTTCGATGGTTTTACGGTTTTGCCACAATGAGATAAAGATCTCCTGAACAATATCCTGTGCTACGTCCTCATCGCCAATCCTTTTAAATGCGGCATCGAAAACCGATTCCCAATGGGCATGGTAAATCTGCTCCATGGCCTGGCGGTTATCTTCTTTCAGCGATAAAAACAAAGTATTACTCAAGGGTGCAGATTTTACCTGGCAAAACTAGCGGCCTAATATTCAGTTAATATTAATAAATCTTAAAATATTTATAGTGGTTCGTGCAGACACGTACCACGGCCTTTGGGATTGCGAAATAATATTAACCACAGATAAAAAGAATAAACACAGATGTATTTTTTTCAAGAACATTCCATAAACTCCTTGGGTTCCGTGCATCCCCGCCTGAATGGCTGGACAGGTGTGGCAAAATGCATAAATCAGCCACGGAGACTCAGAAAGCACGGAAAAATGAACTTTGCTGTAAAAATTAACCACTAAGGTACAAGGAAACAAAGCAATTCTAAAAACCACACCCGTGGGTTCCGTGCATTCCCGCCTGAACGGCTGGGCAGGCGTGGCTAAGACATATAGAATCAGCCACAGCAGAAAAAAAACTTTGTGCAATTTGTGTCTTTGTGGTAAAATCAATTATTATAATAATGATACCAACTTATAACTCATCCTATTTTGATGATAGCTCATTTATCCCAAATTTTGCCTCGTTAAATTAAAACAACATCAAAATGGAATACAGAAAATTAGGAAATACGGACCTTGAATTATCTACAATAGCCTACGG
>Ga0308170_10000211_pt1 | contig 96520 bp, 85 predicted proteins | sample PhyBR2_2_FD_202136 | JGI IMG/M metagenome (GOLD analysis project Ga0308170, IMG submission 202136) | Phyllosphere microbial communities from UC Gill Tract Community Farm, Albany, California, United States - DLSLSB.R2 | ecosystem: Host-associated > Plants > Phyllosphere > Unclassified | place... | reverse complement strand
AACTGCAGCAATTTCTTAGCAAATACGAATTTCCTTTTTACCAAACCGATAAAGATTTTGAGCAGGCCGAAGTGGGTATTACCCTTTGCGAGGCACTAATTGCGCGCAACGGAAGTGTAATGGTAACTAACCAGGGCGCAGCTGGCAGAAGACTGAGTATTTTTCCGCACCACCATATTGTAATTGCTAAAACGAGTCAGCTGGTGTTGGATTTAAAAGATGCTTTTCAGCTGCTGAAAAATAAATATGGTAACCAAATTCCTTCTATGATCAGCAATATTACCGGCCCCAGCCGGACGGCTGATATTGAGAAAACCCTGGTTTTAGGTGCCCACGGACCTAAAGAGCTTTTTGTATTTTTAATTGACGACTTTACCTAAGCTACTGGTATATTAAGCAGGTTACATTCAATAAAACGATTTGCAAATGATGGGAATAGCTGAAGACAACCATTCCCATCAAAAGCATTTTTATTTACCAGATTGTTGCACTAACAAGCCTCTATCTGCCACTAGCAGATTTCTTAACGATCATTTCACCTGAAGCGTCTAAACAATATACATCTTCATCATCATTGGCATATCTACGCAAAAGCACAGGCTTTAATCCCTGATCTTCCCATTTACGGCGATCAAAAGCAACGTAAATTTCAACCCTATTGTGGTCTTTATCCAGCCTAATCGTTTTCTTAGTTTTAGCATTGTAGATATCCACATTTTGAATTCTTCTGTAATTATATCCCCAGCTAGAATCCTCACCAAAATCTATGCTTCTGCCAATCACGAAATAATCATCTTTTAGATGAAAAATAGTACTGATGCTTTTATCATTAAAAAGCCGTTTTCCTTTAAGGTCAACTATATCTGCAACCTTTCTTGTTTTTCCATTGGTTAATGTATTTTCCTCGTTGAAAACCACAATCCCCATATTCTTAGGGAAATTGTTTTTATTATCACTAAAAGCCGCGAATGTGCTGTAATAATCCTTGCTTTTTAAAACGGTATCACCATTTTCATTCAGAAAGTAATTTAAACGATTACCGCTCATCGACATTGAACCTGGATAATCAGCAAAAAACATTACGTCTTTTGTTGGCTTAACTGGTGCTTTTTTTACAGGTACTTCTGGTTTTTTCGCCACAGCTACGCCTGATGTTTTTCCCATTGTAACACGCACTTCCGTTACTTTATTTCTTTCTGCGGTTTCTTTATTTAGTTTTTTTAAGTTCGCTATGCTCTCAGCCCTTAATTGAGCGTTTCTGATCTTGCCTGCTTCATAGGCGGCTTTATCTTCAGCTATTTTCTTCTTCCTGGCATCCTCATTTTCTTTTGCACAGGCTGGGCACATGTGTTTACCTTCCGCGTTATTCCAGCCTTTAGGTGCAAACCTGCAGTTATATCTGGCGTATTCACTTTTTGACACGTGTGATTGGGCGTTGGCTGTATATACAAAAAACAGCAATACCAGTAGGGACAATAATTTTTTCATTTTAGTTTCGTTTATCACCGTAAAAATACGGCGTTTACCATGTAAAGCTAAATACCCAATATGTGGTATATTAGCGTAGAGATGGAATGGCCGTAGTTTGCTATACCTTAATTTGGTTTGGTAAAAGTTTAGTGGTAACAAGAAAGGAACTAAAAAATTAATTTATTTTCGATTATCGAATTTAATTGATAGTTTTATACTACATACCGTTTTAGTATGCGGTATTATAATTATGAGCAAAGTAATAAATACGGTAATAGCCGGCACTGGAAGTTATATTCCACAAAATATTATTTCAGGTAACGAATTCTTAAACTCAACGTTTTTTGAGAATGGAAATCGATTAGAAAAAGAGAATTCAGAGATTATCGATAAATTCTCGGAGATTACAGAAATTGTAGAAAGACGCTATGCTTGTCCGGAGCAATTGAGCAATCACATCGGCGCAAAAGCTGCCGAAAAAGCAATCGAAAATGCTGGTATCGATAAAGAAACCTTAGATTATATTATCTTTTGCCATAATTTCGGCGATATCCCTTTAGGTAGCAATCGAAGTGATATTTTACCTTCACTGGCTTCAAAAGTTAAACAGCAACTGGGTATACAGAACCCTGACTGTGTGGCTTACGATATTATTTTTGGCTGCCCGGGATGGGTTCAAGGCGCAATACAAGCCGATTACTACATTAAAAGTGGCGATGCCAAACGGGTTATGGTAATCGGTGCCGAAACACTGAGCCGTATTATCGACCCGCACGATCGCGACAGTATGATCTTTTCTGATGGGGCAGGCGCTGTTATTTTCGAAGGCGAAGAAGCCGAAGAGAAAAAAGGCATACTGGCACACAAAACAGAAACGCATGCTGTAAACTATGGCAATCTTTTAACCATGGGCAAGGGGTCTCATCCGGAAGAAACCAGCGGTAATTACTACCTTAAAATGAATGGCAGGAAACTTTATGAGTTTGCTGTGGTTCAGGTACCCCAGGTAATTAAAAAGGCTATAGATAAAGCCGGATTAAGCGTAGAAGACATTAATATTGTATTTGTACACCAAGCTAATGGCAAAATGGATACGGCCATTATGAAGCGCCTGTTTAAATTATATGGCAAAGATACCGTGCCCGAAAATCTGGTACCCATGACGATTTCATGGTTAGGCAACAGCTCTGTAGCAACTGTACCTACACTTTTAGACCTGGTTTTAAAAGAACAGGTTGAAGGTTATAAAGTTAAAGCTGGCGATATTGCTGTCTTTGCTTCAGTCGGTGCAGGTATGCACATCAACGCATTTATACACCGCTTTTAATCCGATAAACGTTTTAAACCGGCTTTTGCCTGGCTTTCAATACTGTTTTCAAATTCATGGTTTTTCATGGAAATGGCTGTATTGAAAGCCTCTTTTGCTTTTGCAGCATTCTTTTTCTTCTCGTAAACTTTGCCCATCTGCAAAGCGGCATTTGCAGCAAAATAATATTTTAGGTTTTTGCCCTGGTTAATGGTTGCCTGATAAGCCGTTAATGCCTGGTCATCGCGACCAAGATCATCGTAAATCCTTCCCATACGGTAATTGAACTCCGTCTTATCCCTGTCGCTGGCGTAATCGGCAGTTTTCTTATCACCCAGTACTTGTAGCGCTTTATTTAAATAACCGCCATCATACAATAACCTGGCTTTTAGCAAATCAACTGATGGGGCAGCACCTGCAGCTTCGTTTTTGGCCTGCTTATCTTTATCGTGGTACAAATAACCCGAATTAAGCGCTTTGTTTGCATAGGCTGTATAGCCCGCTTTATCGCCTTTTAAGAGCGCAATCCAGCCCAGATGAATATTGGCATCGCGGATATAATTAACGCCTTTATTTGCCTGCAAAAACCGGTTAAAATAAACTGCCGCATTCAGGTCCAGTTTATTCAGGTGCGCCACACCTTCCAGATAATCGAGATAAGGGAAAGGCTGATAAACCCCACCTTCGGGCTTCCTTGCTAAAATCTGAATGGCCTCTTCATTATGACCGGTTTTAATGCTCACATAACTCTGCAAATAGCTTTTTAGTAAGCTGGTATCGGCAATGCGTTCGGTATACTTCATCATTTTGGCATAAGCCGAAGGGCTGTGCGCCACATCTGTGAGTACGTAGGTATAATAAAAAACCACTTCTTCATAAAAAGGCTCGTATGATGAGCTCGATAAGCTTTCGGCAAGCTTTTCGAACATATTTAAGCCATTTTGGAGGTTTCCTTTGATGCCAAAAGTAGCCAGGGTGCTTTTCAGCGCGCCATCAGGCAAATTGCCTAAAACGGCATTAACCAAACCTAAACCTTTTGCATTTAAAGGGAAATTCGGAAACTTTTTGCTGTTCTCCTGTAAAAGGCTGTTGGCTCTTTTTATTTCCATTGCGGCGTTAAAATATTCACCAAAACGGCCATGAATCAAAGCCCATTGCAAATTAATTTCTGCCTGTGCATACAAATAATAAGGAGAGTTTTTATCGTCATCAGAAATCTGATCTAAACGTCTCGATTTATTTCCTTTTAATCTGTCGAAATCGGTCTTACTTTCGGAAGTGATGATGGTAAAATAATCAACGTAGTTTTCAAGCAGTGGAATAATGGCATTTTTGGGCCTTTGCTTCTTTTCTGTAGCAATATAAGCGCGGGCATTGCCGAGTTTTAATTCGAAAATACTTTTATAAGCCTTTAAACAATTGGTATTGTATTCGAAGTTTGCAAATAATACAGACGGAAATATCAGTAGAGGGGCAAGAAAGGCGAAACGTAAGCTTTTAATCATGCTGAAAACGGGATTTTCTATTAGGTTGATGTTGCCTGGGCAACAGCTTTCACATTTAAACAAATATCTACATTTAACGTTAAAACGCGGGCGATGTTTTGCTGGTAAACAAAAAACGTCCCGGCAATTTGCCGGGACGTTTTAAATATTTTGCAATGCTGATTAAGCTTCTGCTACTTCGTGAGTTAATGCCTCATCAACCAAAATACGTCCGCAGTGTTCGCAAACGATGATTTTTTTACGTTGACGGATATCTAACTGACGTTGAGGCGGGATCTGGTTGAAACAGCCTGAGCAAGAATCGCGATCGATAGTTACTACTGCCAAACCGTTAACCGCATTTTTGCGTAAACGCTTGTAAGCAACCAATAAACGCTCCTCAATTTGAGGCTCTGCTTTATCTGCTTTTTTCTGTAAATCCAGCTCTTCTTTTTCAGTTTCTGCAGTAATTACATCAAGCTCTGCTTTTTTAGTATCTAAATCTTTCTTTCTGCCATCTAATTCAGCTTTAGCTGCTTCATAGATTTCAGTTTTAGAAGTGATTTCAAAACCGTGTTCTTTAATTTTCTTTTCAGATACCTGGATATCTAAGCCCTGAATCTCAATTTCTTTGGTTAAAGCATCGTATTCACGGTTGTTTTTAACTTCTTTTAATTGAGAATCGTATCTTTTGATTGCAGCTTGTGCATCTTTGATGGTATTTTTACGCGTTACGATCGAATCCTCCAAATCATCAAGTTCGCCTTTGATTTTTGAAATTCTGGTTTCTAATCCTAAAACGTCATCCTCAAGATCTGCAACTTCCATTGGTAATTCGCCACGTACCTGGCGGATCTTATCAATTTTTGTGTGGATATTTTGTAATTCGTATAAAGCCTTTAGCTTTTGTTCTACGGTTTGTTCCATTAAAACAAGTAATTTATGGGGTTTGTATTTTGCTCCGTTAAACGGATTGCAAAGTTAGTAAATTTTTTTTGAATAATTTCAAGCAATAAATTTGAGGTAAATTGTTCAGTTTCAAAGTGTCCGATGTCGGCGATGATCAGTTTTTCCTCTGCGTCAAAAAACTCATGATATTTGAAATCTGCAGTAATAAAAGCATCGGCTCCAGCCGCAATCGCTTCTCTTAAAAGGAAGCTTCCCGAACCTCCACAAACCGCTACTTTTTTAATCCTTTTGTTAATTACCTCGGTATGCCTTACAACCCGTGCCTGCATCCTGTCTTTAACCAAATGCAGAAAATCGTAGCCATCCATATCATATTCCAGCCAACCCACCATACCCGATCCAACCAGTTGGTGCTTATTTTCCAGCTTGTAAATATCATAAGCCACTTCTTCATATGGGTGGTTTTCAAACAAGGCAACTAGTATTTTGCGCTCGGCCTGAGTTGGATAAACCATTTCAATGCGTACTTCGGCTTCGCGGTGGCGGATCCCTCTTTCGCCAACGAATGGATCAGACTCCTCATTACCTTTAAAAGTACCAAAACCTTCTGCATTAAAACTGCATTCGCTGTAATTGCCAATATTACCGGCCCCGGCATAAAATAAAGCGGAACGCAGTTGTTCTGCCTGTGCCTGTGGGCAATAGGTAACCAGTTTTTTTAACAATCCGGCTTTCGGAGAAAGCACCTTGGTACCCGTTAAGCCCAAACGCTCGCAAATACGGGCATTTACACCGGTATGGATACTATCCATATTGGTATGAATGGCATAAAGTGCGATGTTATTTTTTATCGCTTTGAGTACAACACGCTCTACATAATTTTTGCCGTTGAGCTTTTTTAAGCCTTTAAAAACGATGGGATGATGCGTAATAATGAGGTTGCAACCTGTCGAAATAGCCTCATCCACAATCTTTTCTACACAATCCAACGCCACTAAAGCAGCCCTGATTTCCATATTCGGATCGCCAACAATTAAGCCCGAGTTATCGTAATCTTCCTGATAATTGAGCGGCGCAATGCTTTCTAAATAATTGGTTATTTCGGCTAATTTCATGAGTTAAAGATATAAAAAATTATAGCCCGTGATTTAAATCACGGGCTATAATGTAAAAACTAATATCAAACTTCTATTAAACCTTTGGCACAAATCCGCCACCCATTCTTACCATCTGCAAACTTTCGAAAACCATTTTTTGGTTGTGTTCAAAAGCAAGGGTTTTGTGGTTTACCACATCGATTATCGAACCGATGAAACAAAGACCGGCAGTTAAAAGATACAGGATACCCATACCAATCTGACCAATAATGAACCTTTGCAAGCCGGGTACAGCGAATAATCCGATCAAACAGAAGATCAACATATCTGATGGATTTTTTCTTTTGCTGCTGTAAATCATTAAGAAATTGCGCAACTGTTGCTCGTCTAAACCTGTAGTTGCCTGTTGTAAGTATGAGTATTCATCTGGTGTTATACCTGGTAACGACATCAGAGGTGATTGAAATATATCCATGGTGTTTATCTGTTTGAGGTTAAAATTTTAAATGTCTTTATCTTTTTTGTTAGTGTATATATTCTGTAAACTATAATCAAAAGTGCCGGAAAACCGAACCAATGTTCAGCAAAGCTTTCGGTAAATTCGCCATGAAAAATATGACTGATTGACCTGCCAATCCCGCATCCCGGACACCAGTCCCCGTAGCCTAAATTAGCCAGCGGACAAAGTGTGAAGTGATGCTCATGGCTGTTTGCTGTTGCCAATAACACTAATGCAGTTACCCAGAAAACCAGTTCTAACGGAAAGCGCTTAATGTTGCTCATTGTTTCACTTTTTATATCAATTAGAGGCTATACCACTGCCTTTGTTACATCAATTTGCCCCTAATCGACGAATGGGGGATATATTTCGACCAAACTTCCGATCCGATCTAAGAATGAGTGGTTATTTATTTTCCCAAATTGTTTTTTTTAGGCAAACCCGTCAAAAATAGTTAAAAAAACCTTTACACAAATTGCAGGTTAATATTAAAAGATAAGCTTATTTTTGTGACTTGAACATTCGCGATTTAATAAACAGATACAAAAACGACGATAGGGTAACACAATTTACCAAGGCGTTGAACAGCACCAAAAACCCAAAGATACAATTAAAGGGACTGGTAGGTTCGGCCGATGCTATTGTTGCCCTTTCTTCTTATTTTTTATTACACAAACCGTTGCTCTTCGTTTTACCCGATAGGGAAGAGGCCGCCTATTTTCAGTCAGATTTGGAAAGCGCGCTCGAAAAGCAGGTTTTGTTGTTCCCTTCGTCGTACCGTAAATCTTTCGATTTTACCCAGGTAGATACGGCAAATGTACTGGCCCGTGCAGAAGTTTTAAATGAACTGAACCACGATTCGGAATATGGTAAAATTGTAGTTTCGTATCCGGAAGCCATTGCCGAAAAGGTTATTGACCGCTCTGCTCTTGAAAAAAACACCCTTGAAATTAGTATAGGCGCTAAACTGGGCATCGACTTTATCAACGAGTTTCTAATTGATTATGATTTTGACAGAGCAGATTTTGTGTACGAACCCGGCCAGTTTTCTATCCGTGGGGGTATTGTCGATATTTTTTCGTTCTCTTCTGATCTGCCTTACCGGATCGAGTTTTTTGGCGATGAGGTTGAAAGTATCCGCAGTTTTGAAATAGAAAGCCAACTCTCGGTTGCAGATGTTAAATCGCTAACGATTGTACCTAATGTTCAGGCTAAATTTTTAACAGAAAGCAATATCAGTATCCTCGATTACATCGATCAGGACACCCAGCTTTGGTTTAAAGATGTAGAATTTACGCTCGATATTGTAAAAGCAGGTTTTAAAAAAGCTGTTGAGCTTTGGAAAGCCTTGCCTGCAGCAGATAAAAGCCAAAATCCCGAATGGATTGACCCAAAATTTGCCTTTACGGATGAAAAACTACTTGGCGATCACCTGCACGATTTTCCGTTAATTGAATTTGGCAAGCAGTTTTTCTATAAAACCGACGATCGGTTTGAGTTTGAAACCAAGCCTCAGCCTTCGTTCAATAAAGATTTCAATCTGCTAATTCACAACCTTAAAGAAAACGAAAAAGCGGGTATTGTTAACTTTATTTTTACCGATTCGCCTAAGCAGGTTGAGCGTTTGTATGCCATTTTAGAAGATATTGATAAAACGGCCAAATTTACGCCAATCAACAGCATGCTCCGCGAGGGTTTTGTTGATCCGCAAATCCAGACGGCTTTTTATACCGATCACCAGATTTTTGATCGTTACTATAAATACAAGCTCAAAAAGGGCTATCAAAAAAGTCAGGCCATTACCCTAAAAGATTTGAGGGAACTTAAATCAGGCGATTATGTTACCCACATCGACCATGGGATAGGAAAATATGCGGGTCTGGAAAAAGTTGAGGTTAATGGCAAAACCCAGGAGATGATCCGTTTAATTTATGCAGATAACGACCTGCTTTATGTAAACATCAACTCGCTGAACCGCATTGCCAAATACAGCGGAAAAGAAAGCGGTGTGCCTAAAATGAATAAACTAGGTACCGATGCCTGGGATAAGCTAAAAAAAACTACTAAAAAAAAAGTTAAGGATATTGCCCGCGACCTGATTAAACTTTATGCATTGCGTAAAACCCAGGCCGGAACGGCATTTTCTCCCGATAGTTACCTGCAAACCGAACTTGAGGCCTCTTTTATTTATGAAGATACGCCCGATCAGTTAAAAGCTACGCAGGATGTAAAAAAGGATATGGAAGCCCCACATCCGATGGACCGTCTGGTTTGCGGCGATGTGGGTTTTGGCAAAACCGAAATTGCTGTACGTGCGGCATTTAAAGCCGTTGCAGAAGGAAAACAGGCTGCAATTCTGGTACCTACCACAATTTTGGCTTTACAGCATTTTAAAACCTTTTCCTCACGGTTAAAAGATTTCCCGGTTACTGTTGATTACATTAACCGTTTTAAAACCAATAAACAGATTAAGGATACGCTGGCCGAAGCAGCAGCCGGAAAAGTTGATATTTTAATCGGTACTCACCGTTTGCTTTCAAAAGATGTCAAATTTAAAGATCTGGGCATCATGATTATTGATGAGGAGCAAAAGTTTGGGGTGAGTGCAAAAGAACGTTTAAAAGCTGTGCGCGTAAATGTTGATACACTGACTTTAACCGCTACACCTATCCCCAGAACGCTGCACTTTTCGTTAATGGGCGCGCGCGATTTATCGATTATCAGCACACCACCACCTAACCGCCAGCCGGTAAGTACCGAATTGCATGTTTTTAATGATAAGCTGATTCAGGAAGCAGTTCAGTTTGAGTTAGACCGTGGAGGTCAGGTTTTCTTTATCCACAACCGGGTAAACGATTTGATGCAGTTGGGCGGACTGATTCAAAAACTGGTGCCAAAAGCACGCATTGGTATAGCCCATGGTCAGTTAGATGGCGATGCCCTGGAAGATGTGATGCTCGATTTTATTAATGGCGAGAAAGATGTTTTGGTAGCTACGACTATTATCGAAGCAGGTTTGGATATCCCCAATGCCAATACCATTATCATTAACCATGCGCACATGTTTGGGCTGAGCGATCTGCACCAGATGCGCGGTAGGGTAGGCCGGAGCAATAAAAAGGCATTTTGTTATTTATTGTCGCCGCCATTATCTACCCTAACTTCTGAAGCCCGGAAACGTTTAAGTGCCATCGAAGAGTTTTCTGACCTGGGAAGTGGCTTTAACGTGGCCATGCGCGATCTGGATATCAGGGGAAGCGGAAACTTACTGGGTGCCGAGCAAAGCGGTTTCATTGCCGAAATTGGTTTTGAAATGTACCATAAAATTTTAGATGAAGCCATTCAGGAGCTAAAAGAGGCTGAGTTTAAAGGTTTATTTGAGAACGAACCAGAGCGGCCTTTTGTAGGTTTTACACAAGTTGACACTGATTTAGAGCTTTACATACCAGACGCTTACATTACCAATATTACCGAGCGCTACAATTTATATACTGAACTGTCTAAGCTCGATAACGAAAACGACCTGGCCATTTTTGAAAAACAATTGGCCGATCGCTTTGGTCCCGTTCCGCCACAGGTAAAAACCATGCTTAGCGTTGTACGTTTGCAGTGGTTTGGCAAAAAACTCGGTTTCGAAAAAATCAGTTTTAAGAAAAATAGCTTACGGGGCTATTTCTTAAGCGATAAGCAATCGAAATATTTTGATTCGAACACCTTCACCAAAATTTTAACCTTTGCCCAAAACCACCCACGCATGTGCAACTTAAAAGAGGTTAAAAACACCTTACGCATTGCTTTTGATAACATCAGCAACGTGGAAGAAGCCATACAGGTTTTAGAACTTATCGATTAAAAAACATTAATTCAGTCAGTCGACTGACTGAATTAACGTTAATTTGATCAATGAAGTGACTGAATTAACGTTTTTCCAAATTTTTACATTTAATGTTAGACCCAACCCTTTTACTCGACTTAGTAAAAATGCAGATGCCTTATGGAAAGTATAAAGGATATCTGATCTGCAATATCCCCGAAAGTTATTTGCTGTGGTATAAGGATAAAGGCTTTCCGAAAGGAAAATTGGGTGATTTAATGGCTACGATGTTCGAAATACGGGTTAACGGGCTCGAGTATCTGTTAACTCCGTTGAAAAACCAGCGGTGATAGAAGCCTTGCAGGTTATCATCCTGAGCGCAGTCGAAGGATCTGACATGAACCGTCATTTCGAGCGGAGTGCAACGAAGTCGAGAAATCTAATTAAATAGATCTCTCCGTTCCACTGCGCTTCAGTCGAAATGACGAAAATGATCAACGGGAAACAAATCTATATCTCACAACCATTCTCATCACAAACCGCATCATCATTTTTATTTAACGAGGTAAGTGTTGTTTTGGGTTGCGCTTCTTTCCACTCATTAAAGCTTTGTGTTAAGGCATCGGTAAATGCCTGTACCGGCTGTGCTCCAGAAACACCATATTTTCTATCCATTACAAAATACGGTACACCGCGTATCCCGAGGTTTTGGCTTTCGTAAATATCGTAACGTACTGCTTCTGCAAACTCATCGCTGGCTAAAACAGCTTCAGCTTCTGTTTTATCTAAACCAATTTCAACCGCAACATCAACCAAAACACTGGTTTCGCCAATGTTTTTGGCTTTAATAAAGTGGGCTTCAAACAGTTTCTCTTCGGCTAAATCCTGTAGGTTATGCTTTGCCGCCAAATGAATTAAACGGTGTGCATTAAATGTATTTGCAGGGATGTTGGTATCAAAATTAATGCTTAATCCAGCGTTTGCAGCCATATCAACCACTTGCTTGGTCATTTGTTTGGCTTGCTCAACAGGCATCCCCTTGCTACGCGACAAGTAATCGTATACGGTTTCATTGTTGGTGTTATGATACTCTGGATTGAGCTGATAGCTCTTCCAATCTACTTCAATTTCGTTTTTAAAGGGCAATTTTTCAATGGCTTGTTCAAAATGCCTTTTTCCGATATAGCAAAACGGACACATTACATCCGACCAGATTTCTACTTTCATAGTACAAAATTAGGCCGATTATAACTGGCCTGCGTAAGCTGAAAGTAAAAAGCCACTATCTTTTAGGATAGCGGCTCTTCATCTGTTCTATTGGTATTACTGATACAATTGGTTAAACATCAGTTTAAATGTTCCATGTGTTTGTGCCCTAAATGCAATCTCAGGACCAAAAGCGAGTAGTTTGCCTTTACCCACTTTCGCTTCAAAAGCAGTTACCCCATCTTGCAGGTAAGCCTGTCCCCAGGCCCAGCCACTGCGTAAAGGTGTAGCATTTTCGAACCACATTAAAGGTTTAATTTTTCCGGCGGCAATGGCATCTCCGGTTAATTTAAAAACCGGGCTATTATCGAAATAAACGTCAGCTTCTTTCTCCATACCCCAGGTACCTGGCAAACTGGTATCAACCCTTACATTTAAAACACTGCCTGGAACATAGTATTTTTCGGCGGGCAGCCTTTTTTCTTCGCCACTAACAATCTCTACCATCGCATTGCGCACCGGTAATTTTAAATGATAAGCCAGATTGGTGCTACTGCCAATGGTAACGATATTTCCTCCTGCCTCTAAAAACTTTTTAAGCTCAGGAATCGATTTATCGGCGCTAATCCTACCTAAACGATTTCTGTATTCTTGCGGAACTTCTTCTGTTTTAGGGGCAAAAGACCTGCCACCCGCCTGAAGCGAAGGTATAGCACCACCAACAAAAATAATGACATCGTATTTTGATTTTAAATTGCCTGCATCTATATCCTGCGGATAAATTACAGTCGCATTGAAATGGTATTGCTCCATCATCCACCGAACCCAACCCGATGCCATAGAACCTCCGTAGGTATCCCACAGCGCTATACGTGCGGCCGAAACTTTAATTTTATCTTTTGGCGCTGCCGCAGTTTTTAATTTAGCATTGGCCTTTTCTAAAACCGATTTGCCTGCTGATGAGACATAGAAATCGCCATTTTCGGTAGAACGATAAACCTCTACCTTATGCTTTAACAAATCGTTTACTGCGGTATAAGAGTCATTTTGTGCAGCACTTAACACGTAGCTGGCGCCATTGGGGAGTTTATTTTCGGCCTTTAACAAAGCGCCATAAGGGTTTTTCTCAAAAGGCCCCGAAAAATCATCCAGAATGCGATCGAACTTTACATCCATCAAATAGGCTAAAGTCCATCCGGCAGCATCATAAGGAGGAATTGGTGCACCACCTTCATATTTAAAATCGTTGGGGTGATCTTGTGGCTCAAACATATCCAAAACGTGTGGACGGAAAGCCTGATCAGTTTTAACCACATAACTCCCTGCCGGATAATTTTTCCCAGCTACGGTAAATGCTGCCGTTGCTTTTTGTACCACAATACCGGTTCTGATTAAAGCATTTAAAAACTTAATTGCCGAGTTAAAATCAGGCTGATCGGCAGATAAAATATAGCCACGTGGATCGCGGTTTGCAGGGGCTTTCATTACCGTATCGAAAGCTTTTATACTTAGCTGCCTTGAGCCAAATTCGGCATCGCCTGTGGCTGCTCCTCCTTTATCTTTTTTGGCAGCATTATTAATGGCTTCAATTTTCTTTGGCGAAAATGACCAGGTATCTTTTTTACCCCGCTCAATAGAATTTCTACCCATTTGGTAAATATTGAACAGCAATTCATCGCGATAACGTTGCGCGTAATTTAAAACGGCATAGTTTAACGATACAGAGTAATCAATCGAGTTTTTAAAGTACCATTTGCGGGGTGTAACGGGATTTGGCGAATCGCTGTTGGGCAATAAACGCGATGGAACCAGAGGAATTTCTGACGGGGTAGGGTTACCTACAATCTCAGTCAAAAGCCCAATCATGTTGTGAAAATAGGTTGTGGTTCTTAAACCGCCATTGTACCAGGTAGAAAAAACCGAGCCACCACGCTGGGTATAGCCAGGTTTGTTTTCTACGTTCATACGGGTGTGCATGGCCGCACCAACAGCATCTAAACTGGTTAGTAAAGTGGGGTCGAATACGTAATTGAACGGATCTCGGTATGGAGGACCAGCTACAACCGTCCCTGCCGGGCCAGCCTGGTGGTGGTTATACATAATTTGCGGAATCCACTCTACAAAAAGTTGCCGGCCAATATTTTGGGTTTCTTTAAGGTTTAGCATAAAGAAATCGCGGTTATTATCGTGCCCGGCATACTTTTCGTATAAAACAGGTAGGCCAGAAGTTGTTCTTTTGTTCTGGTCCTTTTCGCGCATGTACCAGTTACTAATCAGTTCCTGCCCATCGGGATTGGCATGTGTAAACAAAATGATTACATTATCCAAGATCCGTAAGGTTTCGGGATCAGTTTTGGAAGCAAACTCGTAGGCTGTTTGAATTAACTGGTGTGCCCCAACAACCTCGTTGGCATGCAAGCCTCCATCAATCCAAACCACTGCTTTTCCTTCAGCGGCCAGTGCTTTAGCTTGTTCGGTAGTTATTTCGGCATGTGCCAGTTGCTGCGAAATTTCTTTATAGCGGTTTAATTTCTTCAGGTTTTCGGGCGAAGAAACAATGAGCATATACTGGCTTCTCCCTTCTTCTGTCTGGCCAATATCAACCAGCTTAACGCGTTTCGAGGTTTCGGCCAGCTTTTTAAAATAGGCTGATGTTTGAGTATAATTGGCCAGCTGATAATTATCGCCAATATCAAAACCGAAATGCGATTTCGGCGTTGGTACCTCCTGGGCCTGGGCAGCACAGTAAGCGGTAATTAAAAAAGCTAAACAAATCTTTTTCAGGTAGTTTTTTATCATAATCAAGTTAGTTTGAAGGTTAATCAAATATAATATAGAAAGCGGAGCGATTTTACATGCGCTAAATTTGTTACAGTGGGTTATTCAGTTCCATTTCTTTCCTTATACGCTTAAACATTACCATTCTTCGGCAGTAATTTCTACATTTGGCCATCAATATACCTAAAAAATGACCTTAGCAGAAAGAATAGAAAACTCTAAAACCAGCATTTTCAAAGCCGTTTTCCCAAATACCACCAACCATTACGATACCCTTTTTGGCGGTACCGCTATGCACCTGATGGACGAGGTTGCTTTTATAACCGCAACCCGTTTTAGTCGCCAGATTATGGTTACCGTGAGTAGTGACAGGATCGATTTTAAAAAACCAATCCCAGCCGGAACCATTATAGAGCTTATTGGGAAGGTAAACCATGTAGGTAATACCAGTTTAAAAGTGAATGTCGAAATTTATATTGAGCAGATGTATGCCGAAGGCCGAGAACTGGCTGTACATGGCGATTTTACCTTTGTAGCAATAGATGAAAACAAAAAACCGGTTCAGGTGATCAAATAATTTTATATTTTTTGGTCAAAAAGATATAAAAATCATCGATCCGAAATCTTTAAATTTGATTATGGAACGTCAGCATGCTGAAGAAGATTTAAAAAATATTGCCAGGCAATTGGGGTGCCCTGAGGGTGAGCACGGCATTAAAACAGGGGAGATGATGCATGCCAGTAATATTGGTATGACCAGTGCTGCTATTGATGCACTAAATCTCCAAAATGGCGATGCTATTTTAGAAATCGGCCATGGCAACGGAGGACATATTGCCCACCTATTATCGCAAGCAGAAAATCTTAATTATTTCGGTGCTGATATTTCTGAAACGATGATTACCGAGGCCCGCAAAATAAACACCAGATTTATAGAAAAAGGTTTGGTTCATTTTCAGCTCACCAACGGTATAGACCTGCCATACGCAGACGAACAATTCGATAAGGCCTATACAGTAAATACTCTTTACTTTTGGCCAGAACCTCTTCAATATCTTACGCAAATTAGGGATGTATTAAAACCAAAGGGATTATTTTCTCTTTGTTTCGCAGACCAAACCTTCATGGAGAAACTTCCGTTTACTTCCTATGGATTTAGACTTTATGATGTAGAAAAAGTTCAGCAACTATTGGAAAGTGCCGGCTTTACGATAAAGAATACAATTAAAAAATTAGAACAGGTAAAAAGTAACGCCGGCGAATATGTAGAACGGCCATATTATGTTGTAGTCGCTTCTGCCAATTAAATTATAGTCCTCGTTTTTAACGAGGATTTGGGAGAATAGCGATTGTATCGCTTAAACATTAAATGTGTGTTTCAAGCATCCTCATTACAAATGAGGACGATTCTCAACAAATAATCGTTTAATACAAAATCAGATACAAATACGCATAAACAACCGGGGCGGCTAATAACAAACCATCAAAACGGTCTAACAAACCTCCATGCCCAGGTAATAATCCTCCACTATCTTTGGTATCCAGACTGCGTTTCAACATCGATTCTACCAAATCGCCCAGGGTACCAAAACTGGCAATCAGCAAAGCCATTCCTGCCCAAACCCAAACCGGATTTTCGGTAAATAAGAAAGATAGGCCATAGGCCACCAAAACACTGGTAAACATACCACCAAAAAAGCCTTCCCAGCTCTTTTTAGGCGAGTGGCGCTCAAATAATTTGCGTTTACCATACTTTACCCCAAAAAGATAGGCTCCGGTATCATTTGCCCATAACATCAGCAAAAATGCCAGCGGGAAATGAAAATTATATTCGTTCCAGTTTTTTAAAAAGCCGAGAGCATGAAAAAAGCAAAAAGGAATGGTTACATAAACAAAGCCAACAAAGGTGTAGGAAATATTGGCAAATGGAATTTTATTTTTCTTGTATAATTCGGTAATAAAAACCGAAAAAACCAGCGGGATACAAAGCAACAGGTACTTAACATCATATTTAAGATAATGTAAACCTGCAGCCATTAAAAAGATGAGTGCACCTGCAGCTAAACCAATATTCCGGTGCGGCCTGATACCTGAATTTTTAATCAGTTTATAAAACTCAAACAGCGATAAAACACTTAAAACAAGATAAAATGCCGTAAAGGTATAAGTACCCAGCAAAATAGAGCCAAGCATTACAATAGTAAAAAAGAAAGCGGTTATTGCCCTGGTTTTCATGCTAAATAGGTAAAATGTGAGATGTAAAAATGGAAGGAGTTTAACATGCTATTCAATTTCGTTTTCGACGATATATTCGATAGCCTTATCGAAATCTACTTTATTAACGAGCACATTTATTTCGCCGATATAATAAGCGGAGAGCTGTTTATTCATCGTTACGGCAGGAATTCCGGCCTCTGTTAAGCCCTGTTTTAATACCTCTGCGGCGAAAGCATCGCCGGTGGTATATACTTTAACCCAATTTTCGCTCACGTGTTGCGCTATCTTTAAAAAATTTAAACAAAGCTATGGTAATTATTGCACTAATTAAATAGCCATACCACGGAAATCCGATAGGTTCATCGGCTTTATCAAGCGGCATGTGGTGTTTTTGCATGTAAAACGCTGCACAAACGGCATAAGCATTATTTAAAAAGTGCGCAAACATGGCGTACCAGATGCTTCCACTAAAATAATACAGGTAGCCAAAGCCTGCTCCCAGCAACATCCGCGGCACGAAACCATAAAATTGTACGTGTATGGTACTAAAAATGATTGCCGATAGCCAAATGGCCAGGTGTGGGTTGCCAAAAGCCCGCTCCAATGAGCGTTGCACACCACCTCTAAACATCAGCTCTTCGCCAATGGCAGGCAAAACCGCAATCATTATCAGGTTTACCAGAAAATCGAAATTACTGCGTACCGTAATTAACTGAATGGTCATTTTGGCCGCCAGCTCTTCTTTTTCTTTCATCCAGGCCTCAATACCTTTTAAAAATCCCGGTAAAGCCATTTTTTGATTCCAGATTACCGTCCACTCCATAAAAGGCATGCTCACAATCATTATGATGATAACCAGCAAAAGCAGTAAAATCCTGGGTTGTTTAAAGCTATAAAAGCGGGTAATTTTTGACCTTTCGGTTAAGGCCAGGGCTAATGGAGGTAAAATAAATGTACCTATCGAGCTTAAAATCTGTATCACTTTAAAGCCCGAAACGTACCTGGCATCGCCGGATAAAAGCAGGTCGAAATTACTGATTAAACCCATCCCGTACATGGCAATGCAGATCACCACTGCAATGATACCGAAAACGAAAGCCCCCGCAACTGCGTAAAATAAAAGTAAAAGTAATTGCAAGAAAGGATTGATTTCCTCGTGTTTAGGTGTTACAAAATTCATTATTTGTACCTTTGTATGTTTTATTAATCGTTGAAGATAGAAAATGTCTGTAAAGATAGGAAATATAGATTTAGGAGAGTTCCCGTTATTGCTTGCTCCAATGGAGGATGTAAGCGATCCGCCATTCCGTTTTGTGTGTAAACAAAATGGGGCTGATATGATGTATACCGAATTTATTTCTTCGGAAGGATTGATCCGCGATGCAGCAAAAAGCAGACAGAAACTGGATATTTTTGAATATGAACGACCTATTGGCATCCAGATTTTTGGTGGTGATATCGATCACATGCGCGAAGCTTCTGAAATTGCTTCTGCCGCCGGGCCGGATTTGGTTGACATTAACTACGGCTGTCCGGTAAAAAATGTGGTTTGCAAAGGCGCCGGTTCAAGCCTGCTTCAGGATATCGATAAAATGGTAAAAATGACGGATGCGGTTGTTAAAGCTTCGCACCTGCCTGTTACTGTTAAAACCCGCCTTGGCTGGGATGATAACACCAAAAACGTTCGTGAAGTAGCCGAGCGCTTACAGGATGTAGGCATCCAGGCTTTAACCATCCACGGCCGTACCAGGGCACAATTATACAAAGGTGAAGCCGATTGGACGCTGATCAGGGAAATTAAACAGAACCCGAGGATCAAAATCCCCATTTTTGGTAACGGTGATGTAGACAGTCCCGAAAAAGCAGCCAACTGGCGCATGGAATATGAAGTAGATGGCATTATGATTGGCCGTGCGGCTATCGGCTATCCCTGGATTTTTCGCGAGGTAAAACATTTCTTCAAAACCGGCGAACACCTTCCGGGGCCAACTATCGAAGAAAGAATTAACGTTTGCCGTACACATTTAGATAAATCGCTGGAGTGGAAAGGTCCTAAAACCGGAATTTTTGAAATGCGACGTCATTACGCCAATTATTTTAAAGGACTGCCCGACTTTAAACCTTACCGTATGCGGTTGGTAGCTGAGCCGGATATCAATAACATTTACAGCATTTTAGCAGAAGTGGCAGAAAAATTTGCACATTACGATGCTACGAAAGTACTGGCTTGATTTTTGAACAGTTTTTTGTACATTCACAATCATCATGGTTACAGCTATTACAGATGGAGTTAAAGTTTCGGTAGAAACGGTTTACCAGCCCGAATATTCGAATCCGGCCAACGAGCATTATATGTTTGCTTACCGGGTAGAAATATCTAATCTTTCTGATTATGCCATACAGTTGATGCGTCGCCAGTGGTTTATTTTCGATTCGAACAGTAGCCGCCGCGAAGTAGAAGGAGAGGGTGTTGTTGGTTTACAACCCATTATCCAGCCTGGTGAAACTCATGTTTATGTATCTGGATGCAATTTAAAGACCGATATGGGTAGCATGAAAGGCACCTACCTGATGAGACGCGATATTGACGGTTCTGAATTCGATGTGGATATTCCTGAATTTCAGTTAATAGCACCTTATAAATTGAATTAATTTTTTTCTTATTGTTTCTATCCATGCGCAAATCGTACAGGCTGGGAGAAATTTCTAAATCAAGCAAACTATAGATTTCTCCGCTAACGGTCGAAATGAGTGCAAATCTATTAGAAAAGCAATTTCAGCATTTCATTTTAAGCTTAGCCCTGCTTTCCGCTGTAGTCCCTCTTTTCAATCGGGAGCTGTCGCTGCAATCAGGTTTAAAAAAATAATGCCTCTGCTGCTATTAACGTTTTTAATAATCGTGGAGCATAAAATCTGCTCCATATAACCACAAATAGTGTAACTGGCCGTGCCGCCTAAACCTGATCGGAGCGTACACGAGTCCAACGAGTAAAGTGCAGAGCAGGATTGCTTTAACCGATAACAACAAAACCTGCTTTCCTAAAAAAGAGTCAATTACTTTAAAAAACCTTTAAATAAAAATGGCCAGAATAAAATCCTGGCCACATCTGTTTTTAATAGATTATTGCTTAATCTCTGCTTCTTCCAAAAAGCATAGAAGCATAGTACAGCAAATTTGCCAGGGCACCAACGGCTGCAACCACATAGGTCATTGCGGCCCACCACAGAGCATCTTTTGCCTGTGTATTTTCTTCCTGGGTTTGCATTACACCATAGTTATTTTTTAACCAGGCTAGGGCCCTGTTACTCGCATCGAACTCAACCGGAAGTGTGATAATACTAAATATGGTTATTAAAGCTAAACCCACCACGCCAATGGCTAACACAATCGGGTTACCGGTAAAACTGATTAAAAGCACTCCAATTAATAAAACCCATTGTAAAAGGTTTGACGAAATGCTTACCACCGGCACCATGCTGCTTCTTAAATGCAACCAATTGTACGATTTTGCCTGTTGCAAAGCATGACCACATTCGTGTGCGGCCACTGCTGCTGCTGCAACACTACGACTATAGTAAACATCGGTACTTAAATTTACAGTCTTATCTGTTGGGTTATAATGATCAGTTAATTGTCCTTCGGTACTCATCACCTTCACATCGTATATCCCGTTATCATGCAGCATCCTTTCTGCCACCTCCTTGCCCGATAAACCTGAGCTCAGTTGCATTTCGGCATACTTAGAAAACTTGTTTCTAAAACGCCATTGTACAAACATGCTCAGCAATAGTACCGGGATGATTAATATTAAATAAACTCCCATTTTCTCTTGTATGTTTTTCATTTCCGATATATCAAAAAGCGTTCCCATATTATTTCACTGTTAAAAAATAGTACATTTATAGTATGCCAAATGCACTTTCATACTGGGAAAGAGAATCGTTTTTTAATTACGATGTAATTATTATCGGCAGCGGCATAGTAGGTTTAAACGCAGCTATCCACCTTAAAAAATCGGTACCATCTTTAAAAATAGCGCTGCTCGAAAGCGGATTCTTACCTACAGGTGCGAGCACCAAAAATGCGGGTTTTGCATGCTTTGGGAGCATTTCTGAACTCATTGAACAGGAAGAAAAGGCAGGCTTGGATGGTTTGGCTTTTCTTATAGAAAGGCGGTGGAAAGGCTTACTTAAACTTCGAAATTTACTTGGCGATAACACTATTGATTACCAATGTTTGGGTGGTTACGAATTATTTAAAAAAGGTGACCACTTATTGGCCTCAAAATGTGTATCCAAAATTGAACATTACAATCAACTAATGCGTAACATCGTTGGTGCCAATGCCTTTTGCATCAATCAAAAAAAAGCAAACACTTTTGGTTTTGGCCCAATTGAAACATTAATCGAAAACAAATACGAAGCGCAAATTGATACTGGTAAAATGATGTTTGCCCTGATTAGCTATGCCCAGCAACAGGGCATTAGCCTATTTAACAACTGCAGGGTAAATAACATTATGGAAGACGAGCAGGGTTTACGCTTAATTGCCAAAAACGGTTCCTTTTCCTGCAAAAAAACAATTGTAGCTACCAATGCCTTTATCAAAAATTTAATTCCCGAGGTAGACATCGTTCCCGGGAGAGGGCAGGTTTTAATTACCAAACCCATTACAGGTTTAAAAGTGGAAGGCACTTTTCATTACGATAAGGGCTATTATTATTTCCGGAACATCAACAACCGGATTTTGCTGGGCGGAGGCCGGAATATCGATTTCAAAGCAGAAGAAACAACTGCCTTTGGGCAAACCACAACCGTGCAGCAAGCATTACTCGATTTGCTAAATACCTTAATTTTACCCCAAACCAGTTATGAAATAGACCTGCAATGGAGCGGCATCATGGCCTTTGGCCAAACACTCGAACCCCTTATTGAAGAAGTTAAACCCAATATATTTTGTGCTACGCGTTGTAATGGAATGGGTATAGCCATTGGCTCGCAAACAGGTGAGGATGTTGCCAGCCGGTTGCTGCATAGTTTATAAGCTACGATTGAATGCCATTTGTTTACACCAAAAACTACAGGAAACGCCTCTACTTACTTAAATACTATCGTTTTATTTCCGCTTACAAAAACGCGATCTTCAAAAATTAGTTCAAGCGCTTCTAATAAAACCTTTTTCTCTATCTCCTTACCGGCACGTACCATTTCCTTAACACCAAAATTATGATCGACATGGGTGGTATGCTGGGTGATAATCGGGCCTTCATCTAAATTATCGGTTACGAAATGAGCCGTTGCGCCAATAATTTTTACACCCCGCTCAAAAGCCTGGCGATAGGGATTAGCCCCAATAAAGGCCGGTAAAAATGAATGATGGATATTGATGATTTTACCAGCATAATCTTTCACAAAATCGGTCGATAAAATGCGCATAAATTTGGCGAGTACCAGGTAATCTACCTCAAATTGATTTACAATTTCTTTTATCTCTGTCTCGAAAACATCTTTATCCTTATTGTTATGATCAACATAGAAGAACGGAATGCCCAGTTTTTCGGTAAAATCACGTAAGGACTCATAATTACCAATTACGCACTTTACATTGGCACCTAAAGTTTTAAACTGGTTTTTTATCAGTATTTCGGCAAGGCAATGATATTCTTTTGTTACCAAAACGGCAATCTGCTTTTCCTGCTGGGTAATTAAATTAACTTCTGCATTTTTTGGAAGGTTTTGGAGTAGCTTTTCTTTTAATACTTCGGTATTTTCCAGTGCTCCGGTACAGGCTATCCGGGTAAAAAATGCCTTGTTGGCTTCATCAACAAATTCGCGCATAGCAACGATGTTAAGCTGATGCGCGGCCAGAATACGGGTAATGTGGGTTACTAAACCAACCTGGTCGGGGCAGGATATGAGTACAGTTAATTCGTTCATTTGAATACAAAAAGCCAATAATAAAAATTTTTCGTTGATTTATCCGTTTTTTAACGCCATAGCTTGCTTTTTAAATCTTCAGAATGATTTGAGATAGACCATTTAGCCATTTACGCTGTTCAAAAAGATCAGGCGAATTATTTTGGTAATTACACTTATTTTTTTGAATTTTACTAAAATTTTTATCATTATGGAAGTCGTTGCCGTTGCACTATTAGTTGTTGTTTTAATTGTTTTGGTCATTTCACTGGTTAGAAAGCCTCAAGCTCCAGTTGCACAATTTTCTGTTGAAGATTTCGAAAGGATAAGGATCGAAAACGAATCGTTAAAAATTAACCTGGCCAAAGCCGATGAACGGGTAGCTAATCTATCGACAGAGAAAGAACACGTTACCATTTTGCTTAAACAGGAACAACAACGTTTGATAGACGAATTGCAATCAGAACGCGACCGCCTGGCCGATGCCAACCGTGAGTTGGAAAGCACCCGGTCCTTCTACCTGGCCGAAAAAGAAAAACTAGCTGAACAAAAAATCAGTTTTGAGCAATCGCAACAAAAACTCAATAAAGATTTCGAATTGATTGCCAATAAAATACTGGAAGAAAAATCGACCAAATTTATTGAGCAAAACCGTACCAACCTGGATATCATCTTAAATCCGCTGAAAGAAAACATCAAGGCGTTTGAAGATAAAGTTGAAAAGGTTTATAAGGCCGAATCGGATGAAAGAAATACCTTGAAAGGGGTTATTTCTTTGTTAATGGATCAAAGTAAGCAGATACAGGAAGATGCGAATAATTTAACGAAAGCGCTGAAAGGCGATAGCAAAAAGCAGGGAAACTGGGGTGAAGTTATTTTAGAGAAGGTTTTAGAACGCTCAGGCCTGGTACGCGATCAGGAATATCGAATACAAGCCACGCATACTTCTGCTGATGGTAGTCGTTTTCAACCGGATGTGGTAATCGATTTGCCCGACGATAAACATCTTATTGTAGATGCTAAGGTGAGTTTGGTGGCTTACGAGCGTTCCGTATCAGCCGAAACAGATGAAGAGCGTGATGGCTATGTAAAACAGCATTTAGCCTCTATTAAAAATCATATTCAGGAGCTTTCAGCTAAAAATTATCAGGATTTGTATAAAATCAACTCGCCTGATTTCGTTTTACTTTTCGTGCCCATCGAATCATCATTTAGTATTGCGGTACAAAAAGATGCCGAGTTATTCAATTTTGCCTGGGACAGGCGGGTGGTAATTGTAAGTCCATCTACTTTACTGGCTACTTTACGCACCATAGCCAGCATGTGGAAACAGGAACGCCAGAACCGCAATGTGATGGAAATTGCCCGTTTGAGCGGTAATATGTACGATAAATTTGTTGGCTTTATAAGCGACATGGAAAATATTGGCCGCTATGTTAAGCAGAGTCAGGATGCTTACGATAAAGCGCTGAATAAACTATCTGAAGGGTCAGGCAACCTCGTGAATGCTTCAGAAAAAATTAAAAAACTGGGCGCAAAAGCCACTAAACAAATCGACTCAAAATATTTAGATATTACAGAATAAGCTTAGGTGTTTTGCAACAAAAGGAGGCGAAGCCCCTTGATTTTTTTTTGCGGTTTTTTATCAAAAAAAAAGCGAAAAACTTACTAAGTTAGTGATTTTTATTTAAATGCCTATAGACGATTTTTTTATATTTTCTTCGTTCTTCAGTATATAGTGTAATTACTTGGCTATCAGAACAGATCACAAGATTTCCCAAAACAAAAAAAATCGTCATTTCGAGCGAAGTGCAACGAAGTCGAGAAATCTATTTCAAGATAGATCTCTCCCTGCCCGAGGCAGGCGGGCGCTCCACTGCGCTCGAGATGACGACGATTCGTTTTTTAGTTAAAACCTATTTACTAAAAGCGTTCCAACCCTGGGCTTTTAACTCATGTACATTATTTGATTTTGAAACCATTTTACAACCCGAATTTTTATCGGTTACATGGCCAATCACCGTGATATCTACATCATGTTTCAGTTTTTTATAATCATCCTGACTAATGGTAAATAACAATTCGTAATCTTCGCCACCGCTTAAAGCACAAACAGTTGGGTCGATTCCCAATTCGCGTGCAGTTTCATAGGTCATCGGATCTAACGGAATTTTTTCTTCGTAAATGGTAATGCCTTTATCACTTTCAGTTGCCAGGTGCAAAATTTCTGAAGCCAAACCATCCGAAATATCAATCATAGAAGTTGGTTTAATATCCATTTCTTCCAATAAAGCCACAATATCCATGCGGGCTTCTGGTTTTAACTGACGCTCAATAATGTAATCTTTACCTTCTAAATCAGGTTGGATTTGTGGGTTTTCCAGATAAATTAATTTTTCACGCTCCAGTATCTGCAGTCCCATATAGGCGCCACCTAAATCACCCGAAACACAAAGCAAATCATTTTCCTGAGCGCCATTCCGGTACACCACTTTATCAGCATCGGCATAGCCTATACTGGTAATGCTGATTACAAGGCCCTGCTTACTCGACGACGTATCGCCACCAATTAAATCGATATTGTATTTATTGCAGGCCAGTTCAATACCTTTATAAATTTCTTCAACAGCTTCTAATGGAAATTTACTCGAAACACCAATAGAAACTGTAATCTGGCTGGCCTTTCCGTTCATTGCATAAATATCGCTCAGGTTTACCTGTACCGCTTTGTAACCCAAGTGGATTAAAGGCACATAAGCCAGATCGAAATGTATACCTTCCAGCAAAAGATCGGTAGAAACCAGCGTCTGTTTTCCTTTCGAATCCAAAACTGCCGCATCATCGCCAATGCCTTTTACCGAATAATCATTTCTGATTTTAAAATTTGTGGTTAAGTGTTTGATTAAACCAAACTCTCCCAATTGATTAATATCTGTACGTTCTTTATTTTCAAACATATACTTGTTCTTTCTTTTATCGTCATGCTGTCTCGATTTTACATCGGGATCAGCATCATTTATTATTATTTGCAATGTACCATCTACCTGCTGCAGATCCTTCCTTCGTCAGGATGACAACTTTCTATTTTCCATCCAATTCTTTCCTTCTGTAAACCTGGCAATTAACATGGCGGCGACATTATCGCCGGTTGCATTCAGCAATGTAGCCATCGGATCAACCAAAGTACCAATAATCATCGCCGGAGGTAAAGCTTCGGGAGGTAACTGGTAAGCCGAAATCATCAATAACTCGCCAATATAGCCACCATTTGGTATTCCACCCTCAACAATACTCACCAAAACCGTAATGCCCAATGCCAGAACAATGGTATCTACGTGCGCCAAATCTTTTCCAAAAATGGCAAAAACTACTGCAATTTTAATAATCGAGCTGATACTCGATCCATCTTTATGCAACGTTGAACCCAGCGGAATGGTTACATTGGTAATGTAAGCCGGTACGCCCATTTTCGTAGTTCCATCTAAATTTGCCGGAATAGTAGCAATGCTGCTGCAGGTTCCAATTGCGGTTAAAGAGGGTACAATATTGTTTTTCCAAAATATTTTAATGGCTTTAAATCCCCCGGCTATAAACGCATAAAGGGTAAAAAACACCACAAAATAAAATGCCCCAACCCCATAATACAAACCCAGCGCTTTGGCATAAGTACCAAAAAGTTGCGGACCAAATACACCAACCTGATAGGCAAAATAAGCACCTAAACCAATAGGCCCCAGTTTCATAATCAGGATAATCAGCTTTTTCATCACCTCATTACCTGATACCAGGAACTTTTTAAATCCTTCGCCTGATTCTTCGGCGTATAAGGTTGAAAAACCGACCAAAACTGAAAAAATAATCAGCGCCAGCATATTTTTGCGACTGCCAATTTCATAAAATTCGCCAACCGTAAAAAGCTGCGTCATTTGCTCGCCAACCGACTGAATTTTAGCACTTTCCTCAGGTAAATTACTGGTGGCAAGTTGCTGATGAATAGGAAAAACCCAGCTGGCTACCAGCGTTAAAACTGCCGAAATTAAAATGGTGGACAGAAAAACCAAAACCATAATGGTTAATAGCTTTCCCAATTTTTTTGAGCGATCTATATTGGCAATAGCCGATGAAACCGCAAAAAATACCAATGGAATTACAGCTGTAAACAACAGGTTTAAAAATATATCACCCAGCGGTTTTATACTTTCAACACTTTTCCCAAAAATTAAACCGACAATGCTCCCAACTGTAATACCAGCCAAAAGCCACAATAAACCTGAATAATTTTTAAGGATGTTGTTCTTTTCCATATCGCTTAAATAAACCTATCAGGCTTTAAAAACCTGATATGCTTGTTTATGTTATTATAAACCCAGCTCTGCCGAAATATCGAGCATTCTTTGAATCGGTTTACGGGCCTGATCAATAATATGCTCAGGTACAGTAACTTCCGGATAACCATTTTTAATACATAAATATAGTTTTTCCAGCGTATTTCTTTTCATATACGGACAATCGTTACAGGCACAACTGTTGTTTGGCGGTGCCGGAATAAAAGTTTTATCCGGATTTGCCTTTTCCATCTGGTGGATAATACCACTTTCTGTAGCTACAATAAATTCAGTTGCCGGGTTGCTAATGGTATATTTTAACAAACCAGTAGTTGAACCTACATAATCGGCCATTTTTAAAATCACCTCTTCACATTCCGGATGAGCTATAAATTTAGCATTTGGATGGCGTTCTTTCAGTTTAGTAATTTTTTCCTGCGAAAAAATTTCGTGTACCATACAGGCACCATTCCACAGAACTAAATCCCTTCCTGTTTTTTTAGCTACATAAGCACCTAAATTCCGGTCAGGTCCAAAAATTATTTTCTGATCTTTTGGTAAACTCTGTACAATTTGCACCGCATTGGTGCTGGTACATACGATATCACTTAAAGCTTTTAATTCGGCTGTACAGTTTACATAAGTGATTACCAGGTGATCTGGATATTTTTCCTTAAATTTCTTAAACAGGTGAGGCGGACAACTGTCTGCTAAAGAGCAACCTGCCTTTACATCAGGTAATAATACCTTCTTATTGGGCGATAAAATCTTTGCTGTTTCGGCCATAAAATGCACACCAGCAAAAACAATTACATCAGCATCAGTTTTAGCAGCCTCCTGCGATAAACCTAAACTATCGCCAATATAATCAGCAATATCCTGAATATCAGGTTCTTGATAGTAATGTGCAAGGATAATTGCATTCTTCTCCTTTTTTAATTTCTCAATCTCGGCAAAAAGATCGAGCGTAGGATCAATTTCTTCTTCTGCGAAACCTTTTTTATTGATTTCTTCTAAGACATCTATGTTCATTATTAAATTTTCCTTTTTTGAATTTTGACGTTGGTCAAAGATAAAGCTTTCCACGTCTCAATAATTAATAAGTATTTTTAAATAAATAAATCTTGTTTGTTTATTAGTGTGTTAATAATGTTGGCAAGTTCAGAAAATTCTTTCTTTAAGATAAGTTATTAATCGTTTACTAACATTTAGATTACATTTATCTAATATCATAGGTTTGATTTTCAGGCTTATCGAAAATCGCTTCAATTTTTATCAATACCGGAATGTTAATTGTTTATAAGTGGGGAAAAAGTTAATTACTTGTAGAAAGCTGGTTAAAAATTGCGCAAAAGATTGTGGCAAATTGTGTTTTTAGAGTAGCTTTAAACATTCAAATTTATTTGTTAGGATAATTTAGACACAGAGTTAACACTTATTCAGAAGTTATTAACACCGTGGATAAAGTAAATGTTTTTATTAATGAGAAAAGTAGATTTTCTGGTAATTGGCTCTGGTATAGCAGGTTTGAGTTTTGCACTTAAAGCTGCAAAATTTGGTAAGGTTTTAATCGTCACTAAATCAAATGAAGACGAATCGAACACAAAATACGCACAAGGTGGCGTTGCAGTGGTTGTGGATAAGGATGATTCTTTTGAAAAACATATTGATGATACGCTGATTGCAGGCGATGGATTATGTGATCAAAAAATTGTGGAAATCGTTGTAAAAGAGGGGCCTCAGCGAATTCAGGAGATTATAGATTATGGTATAAACTTCGATAAAGATAACTCGGGTTTTTACGATCTGGCAAAGGAGGGAGGCCACTCAGAGCACCGTGTTTTGCACTATAAAGACATTACCGGTTATGAGATTGAAAGGGTTTTATTAAAGGAAATTCATGCCAATCCGAACATAGAGATATTAACACATTACTTTGCGCTGGAGTTAATTACCCAGCATCACCTGGGTGAGTTTGTGGATAAACGTACCGAAGATATTAACTGTTATGGTATATATGCCTTTAACACAGAGCTTAACGATGTGGAAAAGATTGTGGCAAAAGTGACTGTAATGGCATCGGGTGGTGCCGGACATGTTTATTCTGCTACAACAAATCCGGTAATTGCTACAGGCGATGGAATGGCGATGGTGTATCGTGCAAAAGGAAAAGTACGCAATATGGAGTTTATTCAGTTCCATCCAACTGCTTTATACCATCCTGGTGAGTATCCTTCTTTCTTAATTTCGGAAGCTGTACGGGGTTTTGGTGGCGTATTAAGGCGTAAGAATGGTGAAGAGTTTATGCAGGAGTACGACGAGCGTAAATCGCTTGCACCGCGTGATATTGTGGCCAGGGCTGTTGATAATGAAATGAAGAAATCAGGTGATGATTTTGTCTACCTGGATATTACGATGCGTAAGAAGGCCGATATTTTGAAGCATTTTCCTAATATATATGCCAAATGCTTATCTATTGGTATAGATATGAGCAAAGATTATATCCCGGTTACACCTGCTTCTCATTATATGTGCGGTGGTATTTTGGTTGATGAATATGGCCGTTCTTCTATTAAAAATTTATATGCCTGCGGCGAATGTTCTTCAACTGGCTTACATGGTGCTAATCGTTTGGCATCCAATTCTTTACTTGAAGCAACAGTTTTCGCACACCGCATTTATCAGGATGCAATTGAGAATTTTAAGAACAATGTGATACCTGATCATATACCGGAATGGGATTCGAAAGGGGTAACACAAAGTAATGAAGATGTTTTGGTTACGCACAATTTAAGGGAATTGCAAAAAGTGATGGGCGATTATGTAGGTATTGTACGTTCCGATTTCCGGTTAGAAAGGGCACATCGTCGTTTATTTTTAATTTATCAGGAAACAGAAGAGTTTTACAAAAAGAATAAGGTTTCAGTTAAACTTTGCGAGCTGCGTAATGTAATACAAACAGCTTATCTGGTGATAAAATCGGCCATGCAACGTAAAGAGAGCAGGGGTTTACATTTTACAACTGATTATCCTGAGCACGCCAAAGAATTAACAGATACTATCTTTTAACTTATTCGTCATGCTGAACTTGTTTCAGCACCTCATATCATAAACACAATATTTAAAAAGACCCTGAAATTCAGGCGCACATAAAATAAAATTATGCCTTTAATACTACCTGTAAAAGATAAATACCCACAAATAGGAACAGACAATTTTATTGCAGAAAATGCCACGATTGTTGGCGATGTTGTAATGGGTGATAAATGTTCAGTTTGGTTTAATGCCGTGATTAGAGGCGATGTAAACGCGATTACGATCGGTAACGAAAGCAATATCCAGGATGGGGCTGTAATTCACGCCACTTATTTAAAAGCTTCTACACATATCGGAAACCGCGTATCAGTAGGGCATAATGCCATTGTACATGGTTGTACCGTACAAGATCATGTTTTAATTGGCATGGGAGCTATTGTAATGGACCATGCTGTAATTGAAGAATATTGTATTATCGCAGCTGGTGCTGTTGTACTCGAGAATACAATATGCGAAAGCGGACATTTATATGCCGGTACACCTGCAAAAAAAATAAAGCCCATTACTGATGAGCAAAGGGCTTTATTGAATAAGTTACCTGATAATTATATTATGTATTCGGGGTGGTTTACCTCATGATACACGTCATTTCGAGCGGAGTGCAACGGAGTCGAGAAATCTGTGTAGAAAGATTTCTCCGTTTCGCCACCGGTGAAAAACCGGCCGGCTTCAGTCGAAATGACGATCGTTTTAAGGTCCTTTGGGCGGCGCTGGTATCACCAAAGGATCTTCGCGTTCCCAGTTCGGTTTTAAATCCATTAAGGCCTTTAAATACCATACTTTTTCGGGTTGAAAACCTTCTTTTACATTTCCGGTATCCCAGATCCCATTCTTATTATCATCATAAATTACCCTGATCATATACTTTCCTGCTGGGTATTTAGAGAAAGTAATTTTTGAGCTTTTAACTACCGGAAAGGATTTGATAATATCTTTTTTCTCGTTTAAGAACTGTACTACATAACGTTTGCTTGTATCCGGAACGGTTACGTTTAATAGTAAAGTGGTATAAGCATCGGCACTTTCGAGCGTAAAACGTTTATTAATCTCTTTATTTTTAGCATTAAAAATAGCTGTAAAAGCACCGGCACCTAACTTTAAATCGTAAGTTTTTTTGTTTTTCCAGGGGTATTTAATGTAGTATTTCAAAAAATCTACGCTGTCTTTTACCACTTCAAATGTTGTACGCTTTACTGAATCTTCCAGCAAAATTATTTTAGAAGCATCGGCTGCAGTTACCGGAAACGGAAAGGTGAGGCTAAGTTGCTGATATGGATTTAATTTGCCGCCCTGCAGGTTATCGTTAATGGTTACATCACGTGTATAAGTATCTTTCTTTCCACGGGTAAAATTTAGGGTCTGTAACAGCTTCCCTTGATCGTTAACAGCCACTTTTACCGAATCAAAGCTCATATCGTTGAGCCATATTTTAGTAGTATCGTTGGTTTTATTAAAGAAAACCTGCTTAGCTGCATCCAGTGCAGCTGGCTCTGTAATCGTAATTTTAGGGCTTTTAAGCTGCTGATTAAAGGTAATGAGTATACTACCATCATTATTCAGTTTTCGCTCTAAAACGCGAAATTCTGGTGCTAATTCTTTAAAAGTCTGTAAGTCTATATTTTCCAGATTTTTATCAATTACAATGGGTTCTTTAATGAAACCAATTTCATCTGAAATTTGCTGGTATATTTTATCGCCACCACCACTATTTTCCTTTAGTGCATAAATCTTATAGGTCCCTTTTCTCAGGTTATTTAATTTATAAGTTCCGGCACTATCAGTGGTGGTATAAATCGAAGGGCGTTTCTTTCCAAAAATGGTATCGCGTTCGATAGGGAGGATGAAAACAGTCACATCTTTTTCAACTTCGTCGCTTAGCGAATTAATTACTTTACCACTTACTGAAAGCGAATCGATTTCAGGACCGGTTGAAAAAACATAAGATAAGTTTTTAACCACGTTTCCTTCGTTTACATCCGCTACCGATTTTCCAAAGTTTAAAGTATAGGTTGTATTTTTTTCTAAAGAATCCTGAAGATTAATTTCTAATCTTTTTCCGCGCTTTTTTAGTTCAGGAGCTTTTTCCTGATCGGGCGAAATTGAAAATTCTTTAAACTCATCTTTCAGATTAAAATATTCGTCAAACTCAATTACGATTTTTTTAGCATTAAAATTTCTCGTCTGATTTTTCGGGGTCATACTCAAAACTTTTGGCGGCGTAGTATCTTTCGGTCCACCTTGGGGAGTTTGCATACTCGCACAACCAAAAAATAGGAGCAAGGTGAAAATTACCGCTAAATTTTTAAGGTTAAAATACTGGTTTCTTAAATTTGGCATATTTTAATCGTTCTGACGGATTTTTATACTTTTTGGAACTCTGATATTAAAAAATGTTTTTTCTCTCTTATATAGCTTTATTTAAAGCTATAATTATTTTAATTAAAAACCTGATAATCAGTTACTTATTGATGTATACCATTAAAACTGAAATATCCGAAGGTGAAACCCCAGAAATTCTCGATGCCTGACCTAAAGTTCGTGGTTTTATTTTAAATAATTTTTCACGCGCTTCTTTTGAGATGGAAACAATTTTACTGTAGTCGAAATCTGGTTTAATTTCTTTGTCTTCCATTTTAAGCATTTTGGCTACAATCTCATTTTCTTTTTCAAAATAGCTTTCGTACTTAATTTTAATTTCAGCTTGTTCAATCGTTTCATTATCCAGTGCTTTTGTAGCTTCTGCCAGAGGCTTGCTTACCTGGATGATATCTTGTAAACCAACATGAGGTCGGCCAACCAAACTGTGAATTTTTACGTTTTGGTTTAATGCACTAGAGCCTAAACTTTCAAGCATCGGATTTGCATCGGCCATTTCAATACCTTGGCTTCTTGTAAATTTTACCAAAGCTTCGGCGTCTGCTACTTTTTTATTTACCTTATCTAAACGCTCATCAGAAATTAAACCAAGCTCATGACCGATAGGAGATAAGCGAATATCAGCATTATCTTGTCTCAATAATAGACGGTGTTCGGCTCTTGAAGTAAACATACGATAGGGTTCTTCTGTTCCTTTCGTAACCAGGTCATCAATTAAAACACCAATATAACTTTCCGATCTTTTCATAATCAGTTCGTGTTTATCGGTAATTTTTTGATGCGCATTTATACCAGCCATGAAACCCTGGCATGCTGCTTCTTCATATCCTGTTGTTCCGTTAATCTGTCCGGCTAAAAATAAATTGCTGATTAATTTAGTTTCTAAGGTCAAAGATAACTGAGTAGGTGGAAAGAAATCATACTCGATAGCATAGCCTGGTCTAAACATTTTGGCTTGCTCAAAACCGGGTATTAATCTCAATGCTTTAAATTGTACGTCCTCTGGTAGTGAGGTTGAAAAACCATTTACATAAATTTCGCAAGTGTTCCATCCTTCTGGTTCAACAAAAATCTGATGTCTGTCGCGCTCTGCAAAACGGTTAATTTTATCTTCAATGGAAGGGCAATATCTCGGACCTAAACCTTTAATTCTCCCTGTAAACATTGGCGATTTTTCGAAGCCTTCTTTTAAAGTTTCGTGTACATCACCGTTAGTATAGGTGATCCAGCAGCAGCGTTGATCTGTAGAAACTACAGTGTCAGTGTAAGAGAATTTACCAGGATTTTCATCTCCCCATTGCTCTTCCATTTTAGAATAGTCTAAGCTACGTCCATCAACACGGGGTGGGGTACCGGTTTTCATACGTCCGGCTTCCATACCTAATTCTACCAATTGTTCGGTAATTCCGGTTGAAGATTTTTCGGCTGTTCTGCCGCCGCCAAATTTTTTCTCGCCAATATGGATCGTTCCATTTAAGAATGTACCATTGGTTAATACTACTGCTGTGCTTTCTATTTCTATACCTAACGACGTTTTAACGCCGTATACAGTATTATCTTTCACCAATAAGCCTACAACACTATCCTGCCAGATATCGAGATTTTTAGTCCCTTCTAATGCTAAACGCCATTCTTCAGCAAAGCGCATTCTGTCTATCTGCGCCCTCGGACTCCACATGGCAGGGCCTTTAGATTTGTTAAGCATTCTGAATTGAATGGTAGATTTGTCAGATATAATACCTGAATAACCACCCATAGCATCTACCTCACGAACAATTTGTCCTTTGGCCACACCGCCCATTGCAGGGTTACAACTCATTTGAGCAATGGTGCCCATATTCATTGTAATTAATAAAACAGATGATCCTAAATTGGCAGCAGCAGCAGCAGCTTCACAGCCTGCATGACCTGCACCAACGACAATCAAATCGTATTTTGAAAACATTTTATTTGTATTTTATCAATTGTTCCACGTGAAACAATTTGTTTTTTTGTTAAAAATGGTTGGAGTAAGATTTATTTTACTCCTTTTTTATTTTAATGTTCCACGTGAAACATAACGTGGGAAAGAGAATAGAATTGTTTCTGTTTTATTCTGAAAGTTCTAACCAACGCATGGTATAGTCATCTAGCTTTGCTTGTAATTTTTCAATCTCTGCTGATACTTCCTGAATTTTAATATAGTCGGTAGCATCGATGCTGTTTAAGGTTTGAGTAAGATTGGCTATTTTGTTTTCCATTTCTTCCATGCCTTTTTCGCTATCTTCTAATTCTTTTTGCTCTTTGAAACTTAATTTTTTTACAGATTTTACAGGCGCTTGTTCTACAATAGGAGTTGGTACTTTTTTAGTTTCAACTTTAGTTTTCGGTTGCTCCAAACTTAAGCGGTACTCTGAATAATTGCCGTTGTAAATTTTCACTACTCCTTCGCCTTCCATAATAAAGAGTTGATCACTCATCTTGTCGAGCAGATACCTGTCGTGTGAAACGAGCATCAAGATGCCAGGAAAATTTTCTAAGAATTCTTCCAAAACATTTAAGGTGTCAATATCTAAATCGTTTGTCGGCTCATCCAAAATCAGGAAGTTGGGATTTTGCATTAACACCTTCATTAGGTTCAAACGTTTCTTTTCGCCACCGCTTAACTTCTCAACCATGCCATGTTGTTTCTTTGGCGGGAAGAGGAAAAGGGTAAGCAGGGCAGAGGCGGTGATCACCGAGCCATCAGCCATTTTAATATATTCGGCGTCTGATTTTACAATATCAATTACACGCTCTTTCGGATCGAAAGTTAAGCCGCCTTGTTTGTAATATCCGAACACGGTAGTCTCACCGGTATCAACCGTACCAGAATCCGGACTGATTTGACTGGTAATAATATTTAATAAGGTGGATTTTCCTGTTCCATTTTTGCCAGCTAACCCAATTCTATCACCTTTTTTAAAGGTATAGCTGAAGTCATTTATAATAGGACGACCGTCAAACGCTTTTGCAATATGATCTACCTCAATAATCTTCCCGCCCTGGCGAGACATCTTCATTTGTAGGTTAATAGTCTGATTATCAGACTTTTTCTTTGTTTTTTCTTCTAAATCGTAGAAAGCATTGATTCTGGCGTTAGATTTTGTCGCACGCGCTTGTGGCATACGTCTCATCCACTCTAATTCTTTCTTTAATAGCTGTTGATTCTTGTGTAAAACGGTTGCGTCTAGCGCATCTCTTTCAGCTTTCTTTTCTAAGAAGTAAGCGTAATTGCCGTTGTAGTTGAAAATTTTACCACGATCTAACTCTACAATCGTATTACAAACATTGTCTAAAAAGTATCTGTCGTGCGTAACCAAAAGAATGGTTTTCTGTCCGGTAGTTAAAAGCTTTTCTAACCATTCAATGGTATCAATATCCAAATGGTTGGTAGGCTCATCGAGTACCAGGATTTCAGGATCTTCTATTAAAAGTTTAGCCAAAGCCAAACGTTTCTTTTGTCCGCCTGATAGAGTAGAGATCTTTTGCTGAAGATGCGTAATTCCCATCCGGTTAAGAATGGTTTTGATCTCATGCTCATACTCCCAGGCATTATGCTCACTTAACTCTTCATATAAACGATTAAGTGTTTTTTCGTCAGGATTTGGGTTTTCAATTAACTCCTCGTACTCTTTAATGAGCTGTTGCTGCTTATTCTCCAGCGAAAAGATGTGATCGCTAATTGAAAAACCTTCTGTAAACTGTGGTTCCTGGTCTAAAAAGCCAATTTTTACAGACTTATTTTTTACGATTTTACCTTCAAGCGGAGGGAACCTTTCTGCAAGTAATTTCAATAACGTACTCTTACCTGCGCCATTAATACCAACCAACGCTACGCGCTGCCCGGAGTTAATACCCAAGGTTAAATTTTTAAATAACCATTCGTCATGATAACCATGCCCTAAGCCTTCTGCCGCAATTAATGTGCTCAATTTTTTTGTATTTCGGATTTATAAAGAAAAATTAGTGCAAAGGTAAGTATAAATTATTTGGAACGTTGAACGGATTGTTTGAAAGCTGTTCTGTATCAGCTAAAAATGGCAGAAGATTGATGTACTGCTCTTGTGTGATAGGAGGTATTTTAACTTGAATAATACGTTTATAAAAGAAAACAGCGGTCAGACTCGCTCCACCGCTGCTTCAATCATTAACTAAAACTAAACTTTATCTTGTTTGATACGCAGCCAAATGGGCTTCTATATCAATTTTTAATCCTTATCAGCATGGCATGAAAGGTTTTAATAATTTTCTGGCCATTTCTATATATAAGACTACCTCAAGCACAAAAAGTTGCAGCAGAAACAGCGGTATTATACCAGTAAAGATTTATTATCGACGAACGGTCGTAACTTTTAGACGAACGCCAGTGAAAGGGAAGGAGATTTAACCAGAATTTAGGAGAAGGTAGTATATATAAAAGCTGCTATTACTACCTATGGACAACAACCACTTATGAAGAAGAGATTCTTCGTTGCACTACCATTGATAGACCCCATAGAAAAATCGTCATTTCGACTGGAGCCGGCCGGTTTTCACCGGTGGCGCAATGGAGAAATCTATTTAGACAGATTTCTCGGCTACGTTGCACTCCGCTCGAAATGACGGCCACAGGGGGGCTGTTAATGATATTGATTTTTATACAATAAATTACTCCTCAGAATGACAAGGTTAAATAAGACCTGCTTCAGCTCTGTAACCTAGATGCTCATCTTCTTTTTGAGTCATTAAGGTTTTAGCAGCTTTTCCTTTATCTTTATAACCTAGTAAATGTAGTGTTCCATGCATCATAATGCGGCAAACCTCATCAAATGTCGAAGTTTTGAAAGTAGTAGCATTCTCCTTAACACGCTCAATACTGATGAAGATATCGCTCACAATCAATTTTTCTTCCTCAGAATTATCGAAAGTGATGATGTCGGTATAAGTATCGTGGTTCAGGTACTGCTGGTTAATGCCTAAGAGGTATTCGTCGCTACAGAAAATGAAATTAAGTTCACCCAATTTAAAGCCTTCTTTTTCTATACTGGTTTTAAGCCACTTCTTTATTTTAAGTTTTTGAGGGAGGTTATAAATTACTGATTCTGTAAAAAACGATATTGCAGCCATGTTGTGGTGGTTTTAGGGGGCAAATTTAGTAATATTAAAGGATTCGTTGCCCTGTCCTATATTATTTAAGAGATGCTGAAATAAATTCAGCAAGACGGATAAGTTGAGCTATTGTACCAAATTCAACGATTTTAAATACTCGGCTATTTTATTTTTATAGTAGTAATTTAAAGCAGGAGGTAGTTTTTGCAGCATATCATTTCCATTTTGCTGTTGTTTCTGGTAATCTTTAAGCATTTTCTGGTACGAAGGTGGAAATGCTTTGGCAGCTTTACTCTCTCTTTTCGAATCTTCTTCCTGATCACGTTCGGCCTTTTCGGCTTCCAATAGTTTGGTAAGCAGCTCTTTCTGGCGGTTTAGGGTTTCCTGTTGTAAACGTTTGTTTACCAGGTCGCTTTCCGTCTGTTTCATTTCTTGTATGGCTTCATTCAGGTTGCCCATTTTACCGGTACCATCTTTATTCTCCTCCCTGTTAATTTTTTCAAGGGCCTGACGGATCATTTGCTGTTGCTGGGCCATTTTACCAAATTCCTGGCTCATTGGGCCTTTACCAACAGTACCTTGGTTACCACCTTGTTTTTGCATTTGCTCACGAGCTTTTTGCATGTTTTTATTCAGCTGTTCCTGCATTTGCGAAAGCTGTTTCATACCCTGTTTCTGTTTTTTGCCGCTACCACTACCTTTGCTGTTTTTCTGCATGTTTTGCAATTGACTAAGGGCTTCACTTAACATCAGTGTAAGGTTATTGATAGAAGTCATGGTAAACTGCTGGAAACGATTGGCTTCGGCTGTTCTTCTATCGCCCAGACTTTCTAAACTTTTATCGAGATTGAAGTTAATTTTATTCATCTCCTCATTAACCGTCGATTCGATTTGTGGAACGCGTTTACTTAAGCTATAAAGGCTATCTGCAATAGTTTTAAGGTTATCTTTAATGCTGCGTTGCTTCTGTACATTGCTGGTATAGCTCGGATCGGCAGCGGTCATCTTTTTAAGGGCAAGCATTACCTTTTCCTGATCGAAAGAAGTGGTTAAGAGGTTTTCTAATAACCTGCGCAGTTCTTTGGCATTCAGGTTATTTTCCATCTCTTCACCCTGCTGCTGCATATCGCTCATTTTTTTCGATAGCTTTTCCATCTGCTCAGCTGCTTTTTGTTGTTTTTCGCTGGCATTTTTCGAATTTTTTTTATCCAAAGCTTCTTTACTGTCTTGCTGCTCTTTCTGAATGTCTTGCACATCCTTCTCCGGGTTTTCGAAAGGGTTAGGTCTTTCGAGCGACTGATTTTTTTCTCCCAGTTTTTTCAGATCCTCCTTCAGGTCTTTCATTTCCTTATTCAAAGCATCCTGTTTCTGCTTCAAAGTCTCGTTATCCTGTTTTTTATCTTTAGTTTGCTCTCCAAGTTCCTTCTGATCCTTTGCCAGTTCGTTTAACCGGTTAATATCGTTTTGAAGCTGCTGTTCAAATTCTAGCTGTTTATAGAGTTCTAAAATCCTGTCGAGCTCGTTTTTAAGCGTTTTATTATCCAGCTGCATTTTAGAAAGCTCATTTTGAGTCTGATCTTTATTTTTTTCATTCATCAGGTTCTGCAGCTTCTGTAAAAGTTCTTTTGTTTTTTCGTCTAAAACATTATCAAACAGGTCTTTAATTTGTTTTTGTTTCTCCAATAGCTCTTCAGTTTGTTTCTGATCTTCCTGCTGCTGAATATTTTTCTCGTTCTGTTCTTTAATCTCTTTTACGGCCTCATCAAGCTGCTTTTGTTTATCCAGCAGGGCTTCAATCTGTTTTTTATCTTCGAAAGAAATCTGTTTCTTATCAATCAGGCTTTCAGCTACTTTCTTACTTTCTTTTTCGATGGTATTAGCCAAACGGATAGCCGATTGCATTTTTTGTTTCAGGGCCTGGCTATTGGCACTTACCTGCTCTGCAGTTTCTTTTTTGGTAGGTTGTTTAAAGGTTTTAATTTCCGATCGGGTAGTTTTGGCTCCGTTAACGCCATCGTTATCAGCTACTTCAAAATAGTATTCAATTTCCTGTCCGGGTTTGGCAGCAGCAGCTTTAATATCCCAGAAATAAAAGAAGCTATTTTCGGTAGCATTGCTCTTGATGGGGATATTTTTGGTTACGGAACTTACAATCCGGTTGTTTTCTTTAATGTTATATTTAAAACTCAGACGGCTAAAGCCATAATCATCGCTTACCTGGCCATTAAAATACAGTGCTTTGTTACTTACCGAATCGGGTTTTTCTTCAACATTAATGCCTGGCGATTGATCCTTAATTACCGTAATTTGGTGTGAAAGTGAATCGCGAAGGGTTACAAATTCATTTTTGGGTGTAATGCTATATTTCGAATTATTTTTAATAGTGGCACTAAAAGCAGCAACATCATCATCAATTTTAATTGTATTTTCGGTTCCATTTAACATGAATAGGAGCACACTACTTTTTTCGGTCTTGAAATTCCAGTTTACTTTAGTGCCTTCGGGTAAGAGCATATCGCCTACATTCGAAATAGTCTCAGTTTTTTTACCCAGGTAAGCTGGGAAGGTAAGTATGGCTGTAGCGTTTAACAATTCGGGACGGGGCTTAACCGTAACTGTAAATGTTGAAGAACTAAAACCACCACCTTTAAAAACCAGTTTTTTATCGGCCTGAATATTTTTAATGTGATAATTAAACCTCGTGGTGCCGTCTTTCTCAGCTTTGTAGGTGTTTTTTCCATCTTCTACATAAACTTCGGCAGGTAATTGGTCGCCGGTTAGCTTTACATTTAAGGTTACATCATCACCTTGTGTAACGGTTAGGTTTTTATTTAGTACCGTAAATGTGAACGGTGCTTTAGGCGCAATGTATTCATCGTACTTAAAAAAACTGTTGGTGCCATCGCGTAAAATGGCCGGTGCAATAATGCCGATCAAAAGAATAATAAAAAGTGGAACAAACAGGTATTTTAAATATTTACGGTTATCATTTATGCTTACTGCAGTATAAAAAGGAACAGGTTTAAGCTCCAGTATTTTTTGATCGATGCTGGCCAGGATGAGCTGGTTATTTTCGGGCGATTTTTCTGAAAGATGATGGAGTTGCAGGGTATTAAGCAGTTTATCTTTAATGTCGGCAAAATGATCGCCAATAATTACTGAAGCTTCATCAAAAGAAAGGTGTTTGCCCAGTTTCAGCATTGCCAGCAGCGGTTTCAAAATTAAAAAACCAATGAGCAGTAAACTGGTAAGCAAATAGGCAAAGAAAACGAAAGTTTTAAAACCAGCACCGGGGTTTAAATAATAAAGACTCAAAAATACGAGCAGATAGAGGCCTAATAGGATGGCTGCAACGTAGATACTACCCCTTAAAATCTTATTTAAATAAAATTTGCGGATAAACTCGTCTATCTTCCTTAATAAGTCGTTGTAGTTATTGCTCACCATATCACTGTAAATGTAAAAATAGTTACAATCAATTGAAAGAAATCTGTAAAGAGGATAACGTGTTTATTACAAATAGGTTATCATTTGATTAATAATTGAGGTTACCGGGAAAAGGTGCTATTGTTTATTTGGAAAACAATGGATGGTGTTTCATGGCGGTTTTCAGTCCCGCTTTTGCTTCAACAAAAGCTGAAAAAGCTTTTGGTTTTCACGCCAATCGGGTTTGCTTAACAAAGCGTAAGGCTTTTGGCAGGAAGACCCTTAAAGGCACAGACGAATTAATCTAAAAATCTTTATCTTGTTTTTATTAATACAAAGGTTACATAGATTTTAAACGGTTATTCCCATAAAAATCTACTTTTGATTTTTTGTATAATCATAACAAAACATGAAAAAAGTATTTATCTCGGCCATTATGGTTTTCATTTTTACAAGCACTTTTGCCCAAAAATTTAACTGGAACAAAAACCAGGTAATTGCACACAGGGGGGCATGGAAAAAGAATAATTTTCCGCAGAATTCAATTGCATCGCTAAATGAAGCGGTAAAACTGGGCTGTTATGGTTCTGAGTTTGATGTATGGATGACAGCCGATCATGTTTTGGTTGTAAATCATGATCCCGAATTTCAGGGTTTAACTATTGAGAAGGTTAATTACGCCGATTTGCTGACTAAAACCATGAGCAACGGCGAGAAGATACCCACTTTAGAAGCTTATTTGCTTGCTGGTAAAAAACAAAAAACAACCAAGCTTATACTCGAGATAAAACCATCGTTAATTAGCAAAGAACGCGGAATAGAAGTTACGAATAAATGTGTGGAGATGGTTCAGAAGCTGAAAGTGATTGAATGGACAGAGTATATCAGCTTCGATTATGATTACTGCAAGCGCATTTTGGCCCTGTTGCCAAAAGCAAAAGTAGCTTACCTGAAAGGTGATATTAGCGCTGAACAGATGAAAGCTGATAAATTAACCGGAGTAGATTATCACTACAGCGTTTACCAAAAAGATAACTGGATAGAAAATGCACAAAAACTGGGGCTTACGGTGAACGCCTGGACAGTTAATACGGTACCCGAAATGCAATGGCTTTTGGCACACCAGGTTGAATACATTACCACAAACGAACCCGAATTACTTTTCGAAGAGCTTAAGAAAACACCTTTGGTAAGTGGCTGGAAATTAAAGTGGAGTGATGAATTTAACGATGCAGGCCTGCCTTTAACCAAGAACTGGAGTTATGATGTAGGTGGAAAAGGTTGGGGAAACAATGAATTGCAATATTACACTGATGCCGATAGCGCCAATGCTGTGGTAAAAAAAGGCAACCTGAATATTACGGCGGTAAAAGCCGATAAAGAAAATAATCATTATACATCAGCCCGGCTGGTAACCAAAAATAAATTCGATTTTAAATATGGCCGGGTAGAGGTAAGAGCTATGTTGCCAAAGGGGAGGGGCTTATGGCCGGCTATTTGGGCACTACCTACCAATGCTAAATATGGCGGTTGGCCTAAAAGTGGCGAAATAGACATTATGGAGCATGTGGGCTACGATCCGGATAGTGTGCATGGTACGGTACATACCGAAAAGTTTAACCACATTATTAAAACCCAGGTAGGTAAAGCGTTAAAAGTAGCTAATCCATATACTACCTACCATGTTTATGCTGTTGAGTGGTTTGCCGATAGGATAGATTTTTTTATCGACGAAGAAAAATACCTCACCTTTAACAATACTAAAAAAGGATCGGGCGACTGGCCTTTCGACCAAAATTTCCATATTATCTTAAATGTAGCCGTTGGCGGTGGCTGGGGCGGAAAAAAAGGGGTAGATGATACTATTTTTCCAGCAGCCATGAAGGTTGATTATGTAAGAGTGTTCCAAAAGTAATTGATAATGTAAAACGGAAGATGTGAGGTTGAAGAGAGGTTATTAGGGGGGATACCAAACGATTAATCTATCACCCATCTTACATTTCACATCTTACTTCAGTACCCATACTCCCAACTTTTCCCTATCTTGCCTACATCTAAGCTATATTGTATAATTTATGGACTCACGTAGAGAATTTCTAAAAAAAGCGGCCTTGTTTGCCGGAGCCACCGGCGTGGCCAACACCTTGCCCAGTTCGGTGCTAAAAGCCATGGCTATTAACCCCGAGCCTGGCACTACATTTCAAGATGCCGAGCACATTGTTTTCCTGATGCAGGAAAACCGGTCATTCGATCACATGTTTGGTAAAATGAAGGGTGTACGCGGATTTAACGATCCACACCCACACATTCAGCCCGATGGAAATAAAGTTTGGTTGCAAAAAGATGGTCAGGGCTACACCTATGCACCTTTTCATGTCGACATTAACAAAACAAAAATTACCTGGCAGGGCGGTTTGCCGCACTCGTGGAACGACCAGGTAGCAGCGCGAAATGGGGGGCGTTACGATAAGTGGCTGCCTGTTAAAACGCCTATGACTTTGGCCTATTACGACCGGAATGATATTCCATTCTACTACGCCATGGCCGATGCCTTTACGATTTGCGATCAGCATTTCTGTTCATCATTAACCGGAACAACACCTAACCGCTTGTTCTTTTTTACCGGTACAATTCGTGGTGAAAAGAGTGCAAACCGTGTGGCCGTGGTTAATAACGATCAGGCCGAATCACAAAATAACGTATTTGTAGATTGGCCAACCTTTCAGGAAACATTAGAAGATAACGGGATTGACTGGCGCATTTACCAGAACGAACTCTGGACCTCAAAACTACCTGAAGGGGAGATAGATGATTGGTTGGGGAATTATGGCGATAATCCTGTCGAATATATTAGCAGGCACAATGTAAAATTATCGGCTTATTTCAGAAAGAATGGCGATAATACGGTTAAGCCGGCCCTAACGGCTAAAGAAGTTCAGGAGAAATACGATAAACTTTCTCAAAAGGAAAAGAACCTGGTAGATAAAGCTTTTACCACCAATATTTCTCAAAAAGATTATCTTGATCTGGAGCCATTTACCTTTAAAAACGATCAGGGACAGTCTGAAACCATCAACATTCCGAAAGGTGATATTTTTTATCAGTTTAGAAAAGATGTAGACAGTGGTAAACTGCCTGCGGTTTCGTGGTTGGTGGCGCCACAACGCTTTTCTGATCATACCAGTTCGCCTTTGTATGGTACCTGGTATGTAAGCGAGGCTTTAGATATTTTAACCAAAAACCCCGAGGTTTGGAAAAAAACGATCTTCATTTTAACGTATGATGAAAATGATGGTTATTTCGATCACCAACCACCATTCGTTGTACCTACTCCAAATGATCCTTCTACCGGAAAAGTATCGGAGGGCATCAATTATGCTACCGATTTTGAGGGTAGGAAAGGAAGCCCCATTGGTTTGGGCTACCGCGTACCTTTGGTTGTGGCTTCGCCATGGAGTAAAGGTGGTTTCGTAAATTCGCAGGTTTTCGATCATACCTCGTCGATCATGTTTATGGAAAAATGGCTCGCTAAAAAAACTGGTAAAGCCATTAAAAGCAATAACATTAGCGATTGGCGCAGAAACATGTGCGGCGATTTAACTTCTGTATTCAGACCTTACAATGGTGAGGCTATCCATTCGCCCGATCCGTTAAAAAGAGAGGCCGTGGTAACCAGCATTGGTAACGCTAAAAATAAGCCAGCCCAGGTTGGGCCAACGGCATTGAACAAAGCAGAAGTAGCTAAAATCAATAAATTCGAGTCCTTTTCACGTGAAACATCAAGCCATGCGCCACGCCAGGAAAATGGAGCCAAGCCGGCTTGTGCTTTACCATACCATTTGATGGTTGATGCAACTTTAAATAACAATTCGCTGGAATTAACCTTTCAATCGGCAAAAACCTTATTTGGCAACGCTACCGAAACTGTTGGCGCACCGTTTAATATGAATACCATTGCTAAATTTAAAGGTGTTGCAGGTAAAACATGGGCTTATGCGGTTAAAGCAGGCGATGTTTTAAAAGACAGCATTGATATTGCCGATTTCGATAACGAAATTTATGATTTGGCGATAAGTGGTCCGAATGGTTTTTACAGGAGCTTTACCGGCAGTAAGAAAAATCCAGCCATTACTGTAAAAGTACATCCTGAGCAAAGCGGCTTGGTTACTAAAAAATTGAGTGGTAACCTCGTGTTTGCCATTGAAAACAAAGGTACAACTGCAATTACGGTTCAAATTATCGATAATAAATATAAATCGGCACCAAAAACGGCAACTATAAAGCCAAAATCGACCACAAATGTGGTTTTAAATCAGGCAAAGAGTGCAAATTGGTACGATTACAGTATTGTACAGTCAGGTAATGCGGTATTTAAACATCGTTATGCCGGAAAAATAGAAACCGGCGAAATTACCCAAACCGACCCATACATGGGGAACGTATAAAAATATCCCCCAAAAAGGGGGATCGCTTTTGAAAGAAATTATGCTTATTTTGTATTACATGTGCAGTAAACTGTCTATAATCAAAGTAAATTTCATAATTTCTTTCATTTTGCTTTTTAGCTTAAAGCTATCTGCCCAAAGCTATAACTTTACAAATTACAGTCTCAAAGATGGCCTGCCACAATCGCAGGTGATGGTAATTTATCAGGCAAAAGATAGAACGCTTTGGCTTGGAACTTTTGGTGGAGTAAGTAATTTTGACGGCAAAGTATTTACTTCTTACAGCAAAGCAGAAGGGCTGAGTTCCAATTCAGTAAACAGCATCGTTGAGGATAACCAGGGGCAAATGCTTTTTGGTACCGAAAGGGGTATCAATATCTTAAAAAAAGGAAAAATCAGCACTTTATACCTGGGCCAGGTAGTTACCCATTTGCTCAAAGATAAGAAAGGGGAGATTTGGGGATTAACCGAACGTCAGCTTTTTAAGGTTGTGAAGGGGAAACTTGTTTTTTATCCACTTAAAAACCAAAAGGTAAGTGCCATAAAGGCAGATCGTCATGGCGATTTATATGCTTTAGTTTCAGGAACAGGTATTTATAAGTTAAATGGTGATAAATGGCAACTGAATCAGGCCTTACCATACAATATGCAGGCCTTTGCTATCAGAGAAATCGTTTTTGATAAGAAAATCGATAATAAAATCTATTTATTAACCTATCAAAAGGGTGTTTATATACTCGAAAACGGCGCTGCCCAACTCTTTTTTCAAAATCCGGATGTTGATACTTACTATTCTTTGGAGCAGGATAACAAAGGGAATATGTGGGTTGGCAGCGAGAGAGGAGCTTATCTGATTGGTAAGGATGGTATTATTATCAAATTTAATGGTGAAAATGGTTTAAGTGATAACCAGGTTGATAAAATTTTCAGCGACGCAGAAAATAACATCTGGATATCGTGTTTTAGTGATGGGATTTATAAGTACGAGGGGGATGCTTTTATTCGCTACAATAAATTTAAAGGACAGAATGTTGCTTACCCGATAAGTGGCATCGCGGCCGATAAAAATGATCGTTTATGGATTGGAACTTATAACCGTGGCCTTTTTAAATACGATGGGAACCAGTTGGAAAACATCAATCTGCCCGATTTTATGGGAAAAAAAATATATTTTGTTTATGCCGATAAAGCCAAAAACGTATGGATTTCAGTCTATAACAACGGCGTTTGGAAATACAATGGAAAACAATTCACCCAGGTATTAAAACCCGACCGTTTCGATAATAGCTCTATTGTTGAGGATCTGGAAGGTGGGATCTGGATTAATGGCCCGATGGCGTCAACGTATTTGAAGGATGGAAAAACGCAGAAAATAACTGGTTTTGATGGTTATTCTTCGTGTATTTATCCCTTAAGCAAGGATAGCATGCTGCTGGGCACATCGAAAGGGTTAACGTTAATTCGTAACAAAAAGGTAGATCCTTCTTTTAAAATTAAGCAGCTTGAAAATGTATATGTCCTAAGCATTATCAGGCATGGCGATAATTTAATTTTTGCCACACTTGGCGACGGTATTGTAACCTGGAATGTAAAAACAAAAGCCATTAAACGTTATGTAGTGGCTAATGGCTTAAATTCGAACGATATTTACAGTTTAGCGATTGATAACCGCGACAAACTTTGGGTAGGAACCGGAAGGGGAATCAACAAACTCACCTTTAATAAAACCGAAAATGGTTATACAGTTTTTAGAGATCACCCACTGATTGTAGAATGCAACCAAAATGCCATTCTCCATTACAAAAACAGCATATTGGTAGGTACCATAACTGGCCTGGTGCGGTGTAAGGTGCAAGCACCCACTGAAGATAAAAAAACTCCTTTTATCCACATTCAGCAGGTAGGTATTTATCACAAGAACGACCGGTCTAAAGATCTTTCTGTTGATCTTAACGGACGGGGAGATAAATTTTACAAGCTCAACTATAGCCAAAACCACATTTCAATTAGTTTTAAAGGTGTTTACCTTACCAGTCCGGAAAGTGTACTTTACCGCTATAAACTGGTTGGAGCCGATAACGATTTTAGTAAACCAGTGCCCAATACCGAAATTGAATATTCGGCCATCAGGCCCGGAAGCTATACTTTTCAGGTATATGCCATTGCAAATGGGCAGCAATCTAATATCGAGCAATTTAGCTTCACCATAGTGCCGCCTTTTTACGATACCATCTGGTTTAAAGTAATTGCATTTTTGGTACTCATATTTTTAATCTGGCTAATTTTTTACCTGATTTTTAAAACACGCGAACGGAAAAAGTTCCAGATGGAAAAACTGAAGTTGAAAGAGCAGGAAAAAATCAGAAAGCAGACTGCAGAAGATTTTCACGATGATATTGGCAATAAACTTACGCGGATTAATGTTTTATCGGAAATTTTGGATAAAAAAGTAGATGGGGCTGAAAAAGAGCAGAAAGAGCTGATTAAAATGATCAGGGAAAATGCAAGCCTGCTTTATACCGGTACAAAAGATATTCTTTGGGCGCTGGATCCGCACAGCGATAACCTGTTTGAAATATTGGTGCATATTAAAAATTTTGGGATAGACTTATTTCAGAATACTGGCGTAGAATTTAAAATGGAAGGGGTGTTGACCGAATACCAGAAACTACATTTATCGATGGAGTTTAACCGTAACCTGACGCTAATTTTTAAAGAAATGCTCAACAATGTGTTAAAACACGCCAATGCGAGTCAGGTGCTCATCATGGTGATAGAAACAGACCACAATACTATCAATATCCTGACAACAGATGATGGTGAAGGTTTTGATCTCGGATCGGTAGAAAGGGGAAGGGGACTAAATAACATCCAAACACGTTGTAAACGCATTAAATCTACCTTCGAAATATCATCAATAAAAGGAAAAGGTACAACTACAACCATTTCTACACGAATTCCTGTTACAAAATGAGGTAAAAAGCATCTAAATAAAAACACCATCCCCAAATGAACCAAAATTTACGAATCGTTTTAATTGAAGATGACGACATTATAAGAATGGGCTACCAGTCGTTATTAACAGATGTGCCCGATTTTTCGGTTGTAAATGCTTATGGCTCCTACGATTTAGCTAAGAAGCAACTGGAAGCCGATCATCCCGATGTCATTTTACTCGATATCCAGATGCCTGGTACCAGCGGGTTGCAAGCTTTGCCTTTTATTAAAAAGGCCCTGCCACACACGCATATTATTATTTTAACGGTTTTTGATTCGCCTGAGCTTGTTTTCGAAGCTTTAACAATGGGAGCAGGCGGTTATCTGACTAAAAATTCGAGTGCAGCAAAAATTATCGATGCCGTTAGAGAAGTAAGTACCGGTGGCGGAGCGATGAGTACGAACGTGGCCCGGATTGTAATGCATTCTTTTCAAAAAAACCTCGATTCACCGTTAACGAAACGTGAAACGGAGATATTAGACCGGATTGCTAACGGGCAAACCAAGTCTCAAATTGCCAACGATTTATTTATCGATCAGGAAACTGTGCGGAGCCACGTTAAAAATATTTACATCAAACTGGATGTAAATTCAAAATCTGATGCGATTAAAACCGCTAAAGAAAAGCGGTTTATTTAACCAATAACACATTTTTGGAGAAAAATAATGCTAAAATCACCCTTTTTGGGTGATGCTTTAGGTTCAATTTCAGTTTAATTTTACATCATACAATTAAACATTGAAATGAGCCAATCTGCGAAATCTTTTTATGTGCAAGTTAAGCAACTAAATGATGCAGAAAGCTACTATACCAATTGTTTAGGTATGCCTACCGAAGCCACCATGATTTCTGCAAAGGAAAAAGGGCTGCTGGTAAAAGTCGATCAGGACACCCATATTTTTCTTTCGGAAGAAAAACACCAGAACCAAACCCGTAAAATAGTATTAATCAGCGATGATTGCCTGGAAGATTATTGCAGGCTAAAATCGCGCGGGGTGGTTTTTAAAAATGCACCGGCTTACCTGAGCGAAGGTTTAAGTGTCGAATTTTCTGATCCATATGGTAACGATTTTACTATTCTGGAGCAACGTAACTACAATGAGGATTAAGCCATGAGATACGTAAAAGAATTAAGCAACAGGAACAGGATTGTAAGTGAAAGCACTTGCGAAGCTTTGCACGAACAGCAGAACGATGCCTACACCATTAAATTCGTTTTTAATGGTGCAGAAACCTGCGAAATCAATAAGCGTAAATTTAATATTTACCCCGATACCTTTGCTGTGGTAAATGCAGGTAGCAACTTTAGCAGCAAAATAGATTCTATTAGTCCGGTTGATACGTTTGCCGTTTCTTTTGGCGAGCACTTTATCCAGGATTTTCACCATAGTTTTTCATATAGCGAAGAATATTTACTGGATGGAAAAGAGGCCAGCGAAATGCCTGCCTTTATGGAATCTTTATATCCTTTTGCAGGCGACATGCGTTTTAATGTGTTGCATCTTAAAAATCAGTTAGATAAGGGCTTAAAAGATGAAATGCTCATTAATGAGTATTTATACCATTGCCTGCTTAACTATTATAAAATTTACGATAAAGAAGTGGTTCAGAAACTGGATAAATTAAGCTTTATCAAAACGAAAACACGACAGGAAGTATTAAAAAGGCTAACGCTGGCCAAAGAATTCATCAGCAGCAATTACGACCAGAACATTACTTTAGAACAGATTGCAGAGCAAGCCTGTTTATCGGTTAACCATTTGCTGCGCACTTTTAAAGAAGCTTACGAAATTAGCCCTTACCAGTTTTTAATGCAACTGAGGTTAAACCGTGCTAAAAAATTATTACAAACCACCTCTTATTCTCTGAATGAAATTGTGGGGTTAGTTGGGTTTGAATGCCCAAGTTCATTCATCAGGTTATTTAAACATACATTCAATATTACTCCTTTAAAATATAAAAAGAGTAGGTTGAATTAAAATATAAATAGTGATTTCTGCATATTTTTTAAATACAGATGAAACTATTTTTGAAGCTCTTGCAGGACAATTTGTAGAAGTTTTTTCCTGTTTAGGTTAATAATGATTAAAAAAGCAAACTGCCAGGATTGGAGTTTGCTTTTTTGCGTTTTATACCTCCGCACAAGCCAAAATGGTGACTTTCGCACATTTTTGGATTTGCCAAGTGCCTACATTGTTCATTGATTTGGTTTCGTGCACATCCCCGCTGAAAACTGAAGAACTAATTAATTACTAACTATTTATTTCCTAACATGAAACAAAAATTACTATTGATTTTAATGGTGACGGTTTTATCTTATTTTAATGCCCTTGCGCAAAATAAGACCATAACCGGCAAGGTGGTTGATGCAGATGATGGCTTGCCATTGCCAGGTGTATCGATAAAAATAAAAGGAACCACCCAGGTAACCCAAACCACAGGCCAGGGTACCTTCTCCATGTCTGTACCCCAGAATGCTGAGGCATTAATTCTAAGCTATGTTGGTTATACCGAGCAAGAGGTAAAAATAACCGGCCAAACATTAACTATTCGCCTGGTATCATCGGCTAAAAACCTGCAGGATGTAATTGTTGTAGCCTATGGTACAAGTAAAAAGGAAGCCATTACAGGCTCGGTTGCCACAATGAGTGCTAAACAGCTCGACAATCGGATTATTACCAACGTTACCAACGTACTTGCTGGTGTAGCGCCCGGTGTAGTAACCACTTCAGGAAATGGTCAACCAGGGAGCAGTTCAGCTATCCGGATCCGTGGTTTTGGTTCTATATCGGCTTCTAACAGCCCGCTTTTTGTATTGGATGGTTCTGTTTACGATGGTGAACTTGGCGATATTAATGCCAATGATATTGAAAGTATCTCCTTGTTAAAAGATGCGTCTTCATCTGCACTTTATGGTTCCAGAGCGGCAAATGGTGTAGTGATCATTACCACAAAAAAAGGTAAATTAAGTACCCCAACTTTAAATGCTACCTACAGCCAGGGGTTTTCTAAAAGAGGTATTCCTGAGTATGATAGGATTGGTGCTTTAGATTATTATCCTTTAATGTGGCAGGCACTAAAAAACAGTTTGGTATATCCGGGAACTGGAACAGGAATAAGTGAATCGGCGGCAGCTACCCAGGCCTCTAATACCATACAAGGACAATTGATTTATAATCCATTTAATGTACCCAACAATCAGATTGTAGGTGTAGATGGTAAGTTAAATCCAAATGCACAATTGCTTTACAGTGATTTTGATTGGTATAAGCAGGCTTCGCGAGTTGGTAAAAGAACAGAATTCAACGTTAACTCGAGCGCCAAAGGAGAAAAAACCGACTATTATTTCTCGATGAATTATTTGAATGATAATGGTTATTTGATCAAAACAGATTTTCAAAGATTTAACGCACGGATTAACGCAAACACCCAGTTAAGACCCTGGTTAAAAACCGGGGTAAACCTTGCCGGAAGTTTATCTAATGGTAACCTTGCCCAGGATGCATCAACCGGTAGCGCAACTGCATTTGTGAATGTTTTCAATTTTGCCAGAACCATTGGTCCTATTTATCCTGTACATGCTTATGATAACAACGGTAATCCGGTTTTAACCAACACAGGAGAGCAATGGTATGATTACGGAGGACATCCTGGTTCTGTTAATAGGCCACAGGGAGCTTTAGCTGGTAGAAACGTAATTTATGAAACTTTGTTAAATGATGTAACGAGCCGTAGACTGGCCTTAAATGGTAGAGCCTATGCCGAGATCAAGTTTTTAAAAGATTTTACTTTTAAACCGACTTTCAGTATTGACTTTATTAATGCGTATAGCAGCGAATACCGAAACCCGATTGTGGGTGATGGAAGCACAGTGGGAGGCTCGTCTACTAAACGGAGCACTCCAACACAGAGTTATACATTCAATCAGGTGTTATCGTACAGCAAAACATTTGGCAAACATAGTGTAAATGCTTTAGCCGGACATGAGAATTATGATTATGATTGGCGCAGGCTTAGTGCAACCAAACAAAGCCAGATTTTAGATGGTAATACTGAGTTTCCAAATTTTGTAACCCCAAGCGATGCTGGTGGCTATAAAGATACTTACCGGGTAGAGTCTTATTTTGGTAAAGCAGGCTACAGTTATATGGATAAATACTTTGTTGATGCCTCGATCCGTCGGGATGGAACTTCACGTTTATCAAAACCATCAAGGTGGGGAACGTTCTTCTCTGCAGGAGCTTCGTGGGCTATCAATAAAGAAGATTTCATGAACGAAATGAAGTGGATAAACGATTTGCGTTTAAAAGCTTCGTATGGAGAAGTAGGTAACGATAATTTAATTGATGCTACCCTTGTTGAACACAACAGTCTTTATTACAATTACCAGGCCTTTTATGAGTTGGGATGGAATAATGGTAGCGAGCCAGGTTTGTTATTGGCAACAGCTGCAACACCTGACTTGAAATGGGAATCGGTAAATACATTTAACACTGGTATAGCCTTTAGCTTATTCAACAACAGATTAAAAGGTGAGATAGAATATTTTAAACGGGGATCATCAAACCTATTGTTTGCAGTGCCGCAACCTTTATCAGATCCGATTACCTCTATTCGCCGTAACATTGGCTCAATGTACAATACAGGTATTGATTTACAGTTAAGTGGCGATATCTTAAGATCAGAAAATTTCAACTGGAATTTATTAAGTAACTGGTCATGGTTAAAAAACAAAATAACCAAAATGCCGGTCGAAACACCAACAGTAACCAGTGGGACAAAAAGACTTGAAGTTGGGCGTGATATTTATGCATACTACCTGCGCCAATGGGCAGGTGTGGATCCAGCTGATGGCTCTGCATTATTTGAGCCTAATGCTGGTGTAACAACCAACCTTCGTACGGTTAATGGGCGTGTTTTAACCACGGATATTAATAATGCCCGTTCTGACTACTCTGGATCAGCTATTCCGGATTTATATGGATCGGTAACCAACACTTTCAACTATAAAAACTTTGGACTATCGTTCTTAATCAGTTACCAGATAGGAGGCAAATTTTATGATCAGAACTATCAAGGGCTAATGGCTACTACTTATGGTTCTGCCCTGCACGTTGATGCATTAAACTCATGGATGGCACCTGGCCAGGTTACCGATATTCCACGATTGGATATTGGCCGTTCAGGCCAGTTTAATGGTACCTCCAGCCGTTGGTTAATAGACGCCTCTTACATTGCTTTCCGTAATGTAAACCTATCATATACTTTGCCACAAAAATGGATTAAGGGCGCAACATTAAGCAGTGTAAGGGTGTTTGCCGCAGGCGAAAACTTGGGTTTAATATCTAAACGAAAAGGGATGGACCCAACCGAATCATTTACAGGGTTAAATACTACTAATTATGTGCCTTCCCGGATGATTAGCTTCGGAATCAATGTTTCACTTTAATTGTTATCATCATGAAATATAAAAAATATTTACTTTTTGCAGGGGTTAGCCTATTAAGTATTACAGCCTGCAAAAAAGACTATCTCGATACAAAGCCAACCGATCAGGTTGATAATTCGGCACTGTTTACCTCTGCCTCGAATGCAAAAAACGCTTTAAATGGTGTTTACCGGTATATGTACGAACGTACTACCACGGTAGTGTCTACCTCGGCGCAAAATAAGCCAGGTGTAGGAGGTATTATGCTTTACATGGATTTTATGGGAGAAGATATTGGTATTTCTTCATCAAACTGGTATACATCTGATGGCGGATCGTGGATCAGTCCACGTACAGATAACAGTACCATGTTGGAATACATGTACCGGACATACTATCGGATAATTGGTAATGTAAATTACATTATCGATAATATAGACCAGGCCTCGGGTGCTGCTGCTGATAAAAACACCGTGAAAGCCGAAGCGTTAACTTTAAGAGGATATGCTTATTTTGGTTTGGTGCAGCTATTTGGTAAAAGATATGATGCCGCTGCCAAACCAAATAGTCAAATGGGAGTACCACTGTTACTAACTTCAAAAGATACCAATAAGCCTCGCGAAAGTGTAGAAACGGTTTATGCGGCTATTATTAATGATTTGGAAACAGCCATTTCACTTAATGCTGCAGCTTCTAATAAAAGCCATGCGGGTGTTACCGTTGCAAAAGGCATTAGGGCAAGGGTAGCTTTAGTAATGCAAGATTATCCAAATGCAATTAAATATGCCAAGGAGATTGTAGATGCCAACCAATACCCGCTGCTATCTGTTACTGATTATCAGGCAGGCTTTAATAACGCTACATTAGGCGAGTTTATCTGGGCCTCTATGCCTACGTTAGATCAGGGTGATACATTCGGATCGTATTTTGCGCAAATTGCCTACAACGCAAACACCAGTTTTATGCGCGGCAATCCCAAACGGATTAACTCGGCCCTGTACAATCAAATATCGGCCACCGATGTACGTAAGAAGATGTGGGAGCCAGCTCCTACCGTTGATAACTTTCCGCTTCCTGCTACAAATTTTGCCCGACAACCTTATATGAGCCGCAAGTTTTCTGTTAAAGAAGTTGGTGGACCATCTTTAGGAGATGTTCCTTTAATGCGTACCTCAGAAATGTACTTAATTTTGGCTGAGGCTTATGCTAAAACGGCTGGAAGTGAAGCTCTGGCGCGGACTGTGTTGTTTAACCTGGTTAAGCAGCGCGATCCGGCCGCAGTAATCTCAACCAATACCGGGCAAGCCCTTATTAATGAAATCCTTTTCAACAGAAGGATAGAGCTTTGGGGCGAGGGGCACAGGTGGTTAGATTTAAAACGCTTGAACCTTCCTTTAGATCGTACTGTCGTTCCCAACTATGTGTCAGCTTCTGTAGCTGGTACAATGTCTATTCCTGCCGGCGATGTTAAATGGCAGTTTTTAATTCCAAGGGCCGAAATGGAGGCCAACTCTGGTTTAGCGGGACAACAAAACCCGTAATGAGCTTTAAGAAAGGTTATGTCGTATTTTGAAGCATTTTCTTCAAGGTACACATAACCTTTTTTGCTTTTATCACATTTTAGTTACCTCATCATTATGGTGTTATCGGCATATTATTATTATCACCCATAGCCGATCTTTAATAAAAAAACACAGATAGTTATGAGACTAAAAGCTTTGGTGATTCTATTACTAGGTATTACAATCACAAATAATGTTTTAGCAGCAGAAAAACCTACTGCAAGCCACAAATCGGTTATTAATTACTTTATGGATAGTTATATGAATTCTGATTACAAGAAGTTAAAAGCTGTTTTAAGTGATGATGCCGTTTTTACATCGAACAGGGATGTGAGGGTGATAAAGCACAAAGCAAGTGAGGTGTTGGCTCAAATGAAAAAAGATGAAGGCGTAATACAAAAAGACTGTAACATCAGCTCAACCATCGTTTCTGAAACAGATGCATTGGTTATTGCCCGTGTAGATGTGAATTATGAGCTGTTTGATGGTGCACAGCAGAACTTTGTAATTATGGAGAAAAATAAAGATGGAGAGTGGAAAATTACTCAGGTATACAAAGTTTTCGTTACGAGCGAAAGCCAGGCTAAAAAACTGGTTTAAAATTTAGTTTTATGTTAAATGCAAAAGGCCTGGTATAAACCGGGCCTTTTGCATTTTGATTATGCTGATCTTAAAAATTTATCGGCAATTCTATTTGTGTTTTATCCCAGCCGGCAATCAAGGTTGCACCTTCGGTAGCCGGAGTAAAGGTTAAAGAAAAGTATTCTATTGGTTTAACCAAAGTTTTAACCGGAACATTTACCCGTACAATATCTTTAGCCTGGTTGTAGCTAAATGCACCCCATTTATCGGTTTCACTATTAATAATAATGGTCCAGGTATCTTTATTAGGGATTGCAAATAAGCTATATGTACCTGCTTTGATCTTCTTTCCACCTATGTTTACTTTTTTAAAGAAACGGATCTCCGTACTTTCGTTGGCACCAAAACGCCAAACTGTTCCGTACTGTTCCAAAACACCAAAAATATCACGCCCTTTTTTCTGTGGACGGGAGTAAACCACCTTAATTACCGGTTTTGTTAAATCGCCGGCTTTTGCTTTTGGTGCATTTAAGGGAAAATATACAATATCTGCCGGACTAGAATCTGCAACAGGGAATTTTACTTCTGTGGCCTGCTGAGCCTTTGCACCAAAGCATATAAGAGCGAAAACAACAATGAATATATGTTTCATCTGCTGTGAATTAAGGATTAACCCGTAACGTGCATCAGCACTTTACAATGTCTACCGTAAATAAAAATAAATTAGTATTTTCTTCCTTTAACGATCGCGTTTAAAAATAAGCCTGCTGTTAACAAACCTAAAACACCACCCAATAAAGCGAAAATGTAGTTTTGTGTAATGATTGCTCCAGTTAAAACTCCGAAGAATAAACCTAAAGCATAATATAACCAGTTAAAATTATTGCTGCTGTTCTCTTGTACACTCATGTTTTTTATTATTTGGAGGCAAAGTTAATATTTATTTTAAATTTTAATTTGTGATTAGCACCAATATTCCAATTAATTATCAATTCGATCTAATTTATAACCCTTGTTTTTTAAATAGGCGATCAGTTTGGGCAAACGGTTATAAAATTTGTCCATCCTTCGGGCATCAGTGCCAATGTGTAGCAACAAAATAAAACCGTTTAAGCCGTTTGGTTTTGCCTGGTTAAAAGCAGTAATCGATTGGAATATTTCGGCACTGGTTTTATAGCTCTTTCCCATTTGGGGATAGGTGTAGTCGGCGTTTGACCGTGTGCCAGGCGTAAAATTAATTAATTGTAAGCCTTGTGCTTTGGTCCAGTTGGCAATGGTTTGGTTATACCACTCATATGGAGGTAAAAAATAGGGGGCTGCTGGCTTGCTAATGCCGAAAGCTTCCATTGCAGTATAATTGGCTTTTAAATCATTTACAAATGCGGTTTGGGTAACGAGTAGACTATCGCGTTTAGTCCAATCACAGTAAAGCAAGTGCTGATCAGAATGTGGCCCCATGTAATGACCATCTTTTTTAAGCTTTTTAATCAGTGAAGTATACTGAGGGTTCCTGTAGAAATTTCCTGTTAAAAAGAAAGATGCTTTTACGCCTTCCTGTGCAAGCACTGTTCTGATTTTTTCGCCTCCATCTGCAAATTCATCGCCTGTAAATACCAAATGGATTTTCTTTTGGGTAGAATCGCCGCGAATAATAGCGCCCAGACTTTTGGTTTTGTGGTCGGTTAAATTGGCCTGTGCTGCTTTGGCGGCCATTAAATAAACAAGCGAAGCCGTACCGTCCATCGTAGGTTCGTTGGTGCTGTAGTCGCCATAATCATCATGGTAAACAGCCAAATCACTTTGAAAATCAGCATATTCATCTGCATCATTCAATTTGATGCCAATCAGGCCCTTGTAAATGTTGGTATAAACCGGTCCGTCAACCAATCCGCCATCAATTGGATAGTTTTTTAAATGGGTAAAGGCCGAATGTGGATCTGTTGGGGTATCGCCCCATTGCGGTAAGCCATAAACCATACTGGTACCCCAGGGATTACAACCAAAAATCCAGTCGAAATTGGCTTGCGCCAGTTCTGCAAAAGTATCATCGCTACTCAATTCCGAATACCAGTTGCACTGCATGGCAAAAGCAACTGTTAAATTGTTGCTACACCAGATAAAAGGGATGCCGCGGTAGAATGCATTGTTTTTTGCGCGGTTCCATACCCGTTCTATGCCTGCTTTATAATATGCTGCGGTGGTTTGGTCTCCTTGTTTAGCTACTTCATAATGACCGATATTGATAAAAGGATAGTACTGGTAATGTGCAGCTGTATCTTTCTGCAACCAGGGAGTAACGGTTTCTTGCTGTGCATATTTCAGCGCAAGCGAGATCTTTTTCTGATCTGGCTTTGCTTTACCAAAGTTGAAAGAGGCTTCGGCCAGCTCCATGTCATCAACCCAATTTTCTTCGGCATAAATGTAGGGCGATTTTACCGAAACAGTTTGGGTTACACCCGGTTTCAGCAAAGCATAGCGGTAGGCACTTTGCGCTTTTTCAGTAAGTGTTTGGGCATATTGTTTATCCTTATTTTTAAACAAGGTGGCACCCAGATTAAAAGCGCTGGTAAATTTGGCTGCCGTAGAACTGGTGCCTGTGGTATTGTTCATCAGTTTACCACGTTGTTGTGGCTCGCCGGTAATAAAATACAGCGGGCGTTCGAAACCTTTGCCATATTGGTTATCTTCCTTCGGGATGCGCATGCTGATGTGATCGCGGTCATCGGCCAGTTGATTAAACATGATGTTCTTCCTGGGGTGCATTTTTAATAGCCAGTCTAGTCCCCATTTGGCTTCGTCTAAAACATCTGCTAACCCATTTTTTCCATCCAGGCCGTTAGCTTGCCGGGTATCGCCAAATACCTGCGGAAAATCGCGGTAAGCCATTAGCAGGTGGTAGGTGGCATTTGCCGAAGTTGTTGCATATTGAAGGTAATCGCTTGCATCGTGCCAGCCACCGGAAGCATCGAAATGGGTACTGTCTTTAATGCCTACCTTGGCGCCATACAGCACAAAACCATCGTGGGTATGGCAACTATCTTTTAAATAAGGGTTGAAACCACTTCGCTGCTGCCGCATATAGCGTAAACAAAAATCTGCCGCACCTTTGTAAACATCGTTATTAATTAAAAGCAGGGGTGAGGAAATACCATTAGCACGGATGTAAAATTTGCCATTTCTTTTAAAATCGCTAAAATTTAACCTTGCAGTTTGCTTAAAAGGGCCATAACTACCAAAACTTTTAATATTGGTTGAGGTATAAACTACAGTATTGGTTTCTTTTTCTACAATATCGAACTGGCTAGGTATAACTCCATTTTTGCTCGCCCATACGGCTACTTTAACACTTTCGGTAGGGTAGCCAAGCAGGTTTATCCTGATCCAGCTATCCTCGTTTTGACGCACTTTAGCACTAAATGCATATAAAATAAAGCAAATACCAAATGCAATCAGGGTCAGATAGAATTTATTTTTCATGCTTTAAGGATGATTAATGAACCTAAAATTAGGGTTTTATCAAGATAATGTAAAAGAAGTACCTAAACACTTGCAAATTAATCAATCGTTTGATTAATTTTGTGTCGTCAAAAAGAAAATGAAAACAGAAAAAGTAGATAAAAGACAGGCCATTTTGGAAGCAGCAGAAAAGCTGTTTTGCGAGACAGGGTATGAGGGTACGTCTACCCGCCAGATTTCAAAAGAATCCGGAGCGAACATGGCCATGATAAATTATTATTTCGGTTCGAAAGAAGGAGTTTTTGTGGAGATCATGAACGAGCGTATTGCAAGTTTCGGATCCCAGTTAAAAATAATCAATGAAGACAAAATTTCGGCATTAGAAAAATTGCATAAGGTGATAGAAGGTTATGTAAACAGAATCCTGAACAATACAGCCTTTCATAAAATGATGCACCGCGAATTGTCTTTAACCCAGCGGCCAGAGATGTACGATAAAATTAAAGATGCCATGGGGCAGAACATGCAGCTGATTGATCGCATTATTACCGATGGAATTGAGGATGGCTCTTTTAATAAGGATGTTGATGTACGGATGATTATTGCAACCATTATGGGAACCATTTCCAATGTTGTAATTGCACCTAACAAAATCATATCCTGCTCTAACTTCGATTTGAATAATCCGAAAGATAAAAAAATGATAAAGGAACGGGCCATAACCCACTTACAAGACCTAACAAAAGTTTATTTAACAACGAAAAGATGATCCCCAAATCAATAAAATTAATGCTTGTGGCATCATTAGTTCCGGCGGCTTTATTTGCACAAAGCAGCAAGGAATTAGATATCAATCAGGCAATAGCACTTGGCATAGCCAATAGTAAAAATTTAAAACTCTCGCAGAACAAAATTGATGAGGCTGTTGCACAACTGGCCGTGGTAAAAGATAATGTTTTACCTACAGCCAATGCCAGCTTTATGTACAATCACGCCGAAATCCCGACCACTACTTTTGCCTTGCCTGGAAGCGAATCTTCTTTCCACCTGCCTAAAAGGGCCGATGCCTTTGTAGGAACAGCTGCTGTACAAGAGCTGGTTTATGGCGGTGGTAAATTAAAGTATGCTAAAGAATCGACCAAATTGCTGGCTGATGTAGCTCGTTTAGATGCTGATAAAAACAAAGAAGAAATTACCTATGCTGTAATAAATACCTATTACGCTTTGTATAAAGTTTTACAGAGCAGAAAAGTGGTTGATCAGAATTTAGAATCTATTGCTGCGCAGATTAAGCAGGCCCAACGTTTCTTTGAGCAAGGCATCGTAACCAAAAATGATGTATTGCGTTTTCAGTTGCAACAGGCAAATGTTACGCTTACGCAAATGGATATCGAAAGCAACCGTAAGGTAATAAATTATAACCTCGATATTCTTTTGGGTTTACCTGAAGATACAGAAGTTAAAATTACCGACCCAACCGCTGGTTTAAAAGCAACTGGTTCGCTTAACGAATATATCGGTTTAGCCATGAGCAACCGTCAGGAACTTAAACAACTTGATGTACAGAATAAAGTGGCTGGTTTTAACATCAAAACCATTAAAGCCAATACTTTGCCTACCGTAGGTGTAGGGGCTAACCTTTACTACATTAACCCAAGTGGCAATTTTATCCCGCCAACCAACCAGTATTTAATGCCAATCACCTTAGGTGCTACCATTTCGTGGAACATTGGCAACCTTTGGACCAACAAAAACAAAGTAAGTGAGGCTAAAATTCAGCAAAATGCCATTAGCATTCAGAAAGATATTTTATCCGATCAGGTAAAAACCGATATCAATAAAAACTTTCAAAGCTATCAGGTAGCCGTAAACAAAATACAGGTTTTAGAAACCTCCATTTCGCAGGCTACTGAGAACGATAAATTACTGGCTTCGAAATACAAAAACAATGTGGCTTCTGTTACCGATCGTATAGATGCAGAAACTTTGTTATACCAGGCAAAAATAAATTTAGAAATAGCAAAAGCCGACGCTGGTTTGGCTTATTACACGCTATTAAAATCAACAGGAAAAATAACGCAATAAATACAGCAATGACAACTGAAAAGAAAAAAAAGAGCAAAGTAGTACCCATCATTTTAGGGGTTTTACTAGTAATAGGTATAGTTTTCGGTATTACCGAGTGGAATTATTATAGCAAGCACGTAGATACAGACGATGCACAGATTGATGGCGACATCAGTCCGGTTGTTGCCCGTGTTGGTGGTTATGTTAAGGACATTAATTTTGAAGAAAACACGCACGTAACCGAAGGTCAGGTTTTGGTTAAACTTGATGATAACGATTATAAAGTGAAATTAGAGCAGGCACAATCGGGCCAGAAAGGTGCCAGTGCAGGCGTTGGTGTAGCCCAATCGCAAATTGCTGCCACACAAGCCAATACCAGTACAGCTAAAGCCAATGTAGAAACGGCCAGGGCGAACGTACAGTCGGCAAATGTGAAATTAAATTTAGCTCAGAAAGATTTTGCACGTTATGCAAACTTGGTTAAAGATGGTTCGATAACCCAACAGGCTTTCGATCAGTCAAAAGCTAATAAAGAAGCAGCAGAAGCTGCTAAACAGGCTGCACAGGCTGCATATCAGGCCGCGCAAGACCAATACAATGCTGCGGTTAAGCAAGTAGGTACAACTCAATCTCAATTGGCTGTAAGTAGTAATGTAATCAGTCAGCGCCAGAGCGATATCGATTTTGCAAGCTTGCAATTATCATATACTGATATCAAAGCGCCGGCCTCGGGTATTGTTTCTAAAAAGAATGTACAAAAAGGTCAGTTGGTACAAGCTGGTCAGTCTTTATTCTCGGTTGTAAATGATGGAAGTATCTACGTTACCGCCAACTTTAAAGAAACCCAGTTAGAGAAAATCAAATCGGGTTCGAAAGTAGAAATCGAAGTTGATGCTTATCCTGATGAAAAAATTGAAGGTGAAGTGTATAATTTCTCGCCAATTACCGGAGCAAAAGGGTCTTTATTGCCTCCAGATAATGCAACAGGTAATTTCGTGAAAGTTGTTCAGCGTATCCCTGTTAAAATTAAAATCCATCCATCAAAAGAATTGTTGGCTAAACTACGCCCCGGAATGAGCGTTAAAGCTTCAGTTTCTACTAAATAATATTAAAATGGCCGAAGTAGGTTTAAAAAAGTGGATCATTACCTTTACGGTGATCACAGCTTCTTTGCTGGAGCTGATTGATACGACCATCGTAAACGTTGCGATTCCTCAAATACAGGGAAACCTGGGTGCAACCCTCGAAGATGTGGCCTGGTTATCTACTGGTTATGCCGTTGCGAATGTGATCATTCTGCCCATGTCGGGTTGGTTGGGCAGTCGTTTCGGTCGCAAGAATTATTTCTTAACCTCCATTATTGTTTTTACGCTGGTATCGTTCCTATGCGGTAATGCAACTTCATTAAACGAGCTGATTTTATTCAGGATTATACAAGGATTGGCCGGTGGTGGTTTAATATCAACAGCCCAGGCTATTTTAATTGAAACTTGGCCACGCGAAGATGTGGGGATTGCAACAGCTTTGTTTGGTTTGGGAGCAGTTGTGGGGCCAACAGTAGGTCCAACTATTGGTGGTTATATTTTAGAAATTTCAGATTGGCCGTGGATTTTTTACGTGAACATTCCCGTCGGGATACTCGCCGCATACTGTACCATCACCTTTATTCGAGAGACGCCCAAGGATGGGCGGGGAAAACCGGTTGATTGGTGGGGTATTGCTTTACTGGCAATCGCCGTTGGAAGTTTGCAAACTTTATTGGAAAAAGGTGAAAGCGAAGATTGGTTTTCAACCCCATACATTATTGCCTTAGCAGTAACCTCTGTTTTTGGTTTGTTATTGTTTATTTGGCGCGAAACCAGTACCGATCACCCGATTGTAAACCTAAAGATTATGAAAAAACGAAGTTTTTCAATCGGAATGTTTACCTCTTTTATTCTTGGGTTTGGATTGTATGGTTCAGTATTCGTTTTCCCGGTTTTTGCACAAAATCTTTTAGGGTTTACGCCATTGCAAACCGGAAAGCTCTTCATTGCCGGCGGAATCTGTACCATTGCCATGATGCCTTTTATAGGGATTATGCTTAAGAAAGGTGTGCCGGCTCAGTTTATGGCTACTGGTGGGATGTTTTTGTTCTTCGTTTTCTGCTGGATGCTGAGTAAATCAACGCTGGCATCGGGTACGGGCGATTTCTTCTGGCCACTGGTAATCAGGGGATTCGGAATGGCTTTGCTGTTTGTTCCGCTAACCACGCTGGCTATGCAGGATTTATCAGGCCCGGAAATCGGACAAGGATCCGGATTAAACAACATGAGCAGGCAATTGGGCGGATCTTTCGGTATTGCGGCATTAACCACCCTGATCCACATTCGCTCAGGCTTTCACAGAAGTAATTTACTCACTAATATCAACGAATATAATCCGGCATTTAACCAAAAATTAAATGGCTTAATTCATGGTTTTATGGCAAAAGGAACTTCGTTTCTTGATGCAAAGTTGATGGCCATGAAAGCAATTGAAGGATCTGTAATTAAACAAACGATGTTGCTAACTTATAACGATGCTTATTGGGTTGCCGGACTAATTATGTTGTTCTCTATCCCTTTGCTTTATCTGCAGAAATTTAAGAAAAACGCAAACATTGTGACTGATGCGCACTAAAATTGGCAAAGAAATAGCCTAAATTTTGGCAAAAAACAAAAACAGCCGGTGTATTTTATTACATCGGCTGTTTTAACCCAAAAAATTAACAATCAATGCAATGCCCTTAAACATTGCAAATGTTCTTACTTAACCACATGGTGGCCAAATAAGATTCTAAAATTAAAATTTATTCTACAATTTTCCAAATTGTAAGCCTTAGAATTTTAATACCTTACGCATTTTTTGTAGTATTACGGTATACAAAACTATTGCATAAGCTATGCCTAAACTTCGTTTAACAACGCAACGAGAATCTATTTTTAATAATGAGGTAATCTCAAAATTTGAACTCTTTAACAGTTTATTTCTCACCTTGCCTTTTTACAAAATTAAAGACACCGGAACCTTACTTCCGCTATTTTTTAAGAGCTGTGAAGAGGGAATTGCAAACGGAGAAAAACCTGCACAGGTTATTGAAGAGTTTTTTGCCAAATACACCAGTTATACCGACCGAAAGGATATCATTGATTTGCTTTTCAGGTTCATTCAATACATCGAGCGTCAGGTAGTACTTTTTGATGCCGTAGAAGATGCTTCTTTTACCAAATTAAATACTACTGATGAGCAGAGCACACTAGCTTTTATTTTAAAGAAAAATGCCGATAACAAACCGGTACTGGCTAAGATCGAGAAACTGATTGATGAGCTTTCGCTACGTTTGGTATTAACCGCGCACCCTACACAGTTTTACCCAGGCACCGTACTGGCCATTATTACCGATTTAACACAAGCTATCCGCGATAACGACCTTACCTCAATGAACTCGCTATTGCAGCAGTTGGGTAAAACGCCGTTTTTCAATAAAAAATCTCCTACTCCGGTTGATGAGGCCTTAAACCTGGCCTGGTTTTTAGAAAATACGTTTTATTTCGCTGCGGCGAATATTCAGGAAGAAATAGACCAGAACCTGGACGAATATAACCTGGAAACAAAGAAAATTTTAGAACTCGGTTTCTGGCCGGGTGGCGATAGGGACGGTAACCCGAACATCCATGCCGATACCACCTTAGAAGTTTCGAAAATGCTTCGCCAGATTTTGTTCCGTTGCTATTACCGAGATTTCAGGGTAATTAAACGCCGCATTACCTTTAGAGGGGTAGAAGAAAACATTGTAAAGCTGCACGATGTGCTGTATAAAAATGCTTTCGATGAAACCTGCGAATTACAGGATATTTCGGGTGAGTTGAAAGAGCATTTGAATAAGATTAAAGATACACTTTTAGAAGAGCACGGAGGCTTGTTTGTTGATCTGGTTAATGATCTGATCCGTAAGGTAGATTTATATGGCAACTATTTTGCTTCGTTAGATATCCGTCAGGATAGTCGCGTGCTGCGTAATGTACACGCTTACTGCCGTGCAAATAAGCCAATTTCATCTTTATATCCTGCCGATTACGATAAACTTTCGGAAGCAGAGAAGCTGGATTTAATTTCGTTTAAAGAAGCAACCATTGCTTATGCAAGCGAACCGGATGCTTTGACCAAAGATACTATCGAGGTAATTAAAGAAATTAAAGGTATTCAGCAACGCAATGGCGAGAAGGCTTGTCACCGTTTCATTATCAGTAACTGCCAGCAGGCGAGCGATATTCTTCAGCTGATTGAGCTTTTCCTTTGGAACGGCTGGAGCAAGGATTCGTTAACCATCGATTTCGTGCCGCTTTTCGAAACGGTAAACGATTTAAAAGGTGCTGCGGCCATTATGGAAACCTTGTATAGCAATCCGTTCTACAAAGTGCACCTGGCTAAGCGTGGCAATAAGCAGCACATTATGCTGGGTTATTCAGATAGTACCAAAGATGGTGGCTACTTAATGGCCAACTGGTCAATTTTCAATGGTAAAACATCGCTATCAGCTGTTGCAGCTAATCATAATATCCAACTGGCCTTTTTTGATGGCCGTGGCGGTCCGCCGGCACGCGGTGGGGGTAAAACGCACCGTTTCTATGCCTCAATGGGTAAAGAAATTGCCAATAAAAACATGCAGTTAACTGTGCAGGGGCAAACCATTAGTTCGCAATATGGTTCGGTAGAAAGTGCTGAATTTAATATTGAGCAACTAATCAATGCCGGACTTACATCAGGCTTAAAAGAAAAGCATAATATTCTTCTTGATCCGGAAAACAAAGCCTTGCTTGATGAAATGGCTGAAGACGCTTATACCGCATTTGTTGATTTGCGCGAACACAAACTGTTTGTGAGCTACCTGGAGAAACTTTCGCCATTAAAATTATTATCACAGGCCAATATCAGTAGCCGTCCGGTAAAAAGAAACGGTGGTGGCGAAATGAAACTGGAAGATTTAAGGGCAATTAGCTTCGTTACCGCATGGAGCATGTTAAAGCAAAATGTTCCGGGTTTCTACGGCATGGGAACCGCCCTTAAAAACCAGGAAGAAGCGGGTAACTGGGATAAAGTGCTTAAGGTTTACGAAGAATCCGATTACCTGAAAACGATTGTAGATAACTGTATGATGAGTATGAGCAAATCAGATTTCACCATTACAGCGCATATGGCTGCAGATAAAGAGTTTGGTGCTTTTTGGACACAACTACACAACGAGTTTGAATTAGCGAAGGAGATGCTTTTAAAACTATCCGGACAGTCAACTTTGATGGCTAATTATCCTGTCGATAAAAAATCAATCGCCACGCGCGAGCGAATTATCCTGCCTTTGGTGTTGATTCAGCATTTTGCTTTGGAAAAACTGCAGCATGATCAAAATGAGAAAGACCAGCACGCTTTAGAGAAACTTGCTGTTAGAACCGTATTTGGTATTGTAAATGCCGGAAGGAATTTGGCTTAAAGCAGTTCCAAACCTACATCATAACCTCACAGGTTTAATTCGTAGTTTATATTGCTTTTAATGGCCTCATTGAGTGCTGCGCCGTTTTAAAACCTGTGAGGTTTCAAAGTACAACTAAAGGTCTGTGTCATCACAGGCCTTTTTTGTTTACCCGTTGTCATTCTGAACGCAGTGAAGAATCTTTTGCATCGTTGCAGTAACTTAAATTAGCTGCTTTATCGCTGGTTCTGTTGTGCTTCGGCTGCGGATTCTTCTCTCCGTTCGGGATTAGATGAAATACTTTCTTCTAACAGCTTTTGTAAAATAAAGTATTAGCGTGAAGAAGTAAAAGAATATAGGGTTTAACAAAAGTCTGATAGGAGTTCTGATTACAGACATATTAAATGAGTAAGAAAGCCTAAATCCAAAGTCCATTGCTGTGGGGCTACTCGCTTTAGGGGCATACATAAATAAGTCATATAATCCGTAAACACAAATAAAAATCATAAACAACCACGACAGCCAATTGCGGTGAAAAATTAATAATACTATAAACAGCATTAACGGGATATGTGAGTCGTATATCCATCTTACGAAACTTTTATATTGAAATGCCTGTGCTGTTTCTAATGCTGCAACAGATAAAAAAATTGTTACCCAGTACCATTTTCCTATTTTGAGTAGCGTATTCATCCTTAAAAGTATAAAATTTAAGGGATTTTATCTCACGCTCGTTTCCAAACGAGCGTGAAATAATAATGTGTTTTTAACACAAACAACGATAAAATCGTTAAGCTATTTACGCACTCGTTAAAAACGAGCGCGAGTTTAGGTTAAACAAAAACCCCTTGCAAATTTTTCATCTGCAAGGGGATTCATATTTCGAAAAAGCCCGATTAAAGTTTAAGACGGTTATCTGTCAATCGAACCCATTACTTTTTGGCCAAAAGCGTTTAAGGCATCTTTTTCGGCTGCGCCTTCGCTTACCATCTGGTGCACTTCTAACGCGCCACAAATATTGGTAATCATTTCGCCCGCTACATCAACCTCGTGCTCGCTAACACCTCTAAATTCGCAAAATGCCTCTAATACTTCTAAAGTAGTCTCCAGTTGAGCCGGAGTGGTGTTTTGAAATAATTGTCTTATAACTGGAATCTTCATTACTTTATCTTGTTAAATAGTTCTATCAAGCCCTCTGCTTTGTTGGTTTGTACCTGATCTACCAAAGCGCCGCCTTCAAAAGCTGCAAAAGTTGGTAAATTATCAACGTTTGCAAATTTGCGTGAGTTTGGAAGTTTTTCGGCATCAACAATTAAGAAAGCTACATCTTCATTTTCTGAAGCCAGTTTTTTAAACTTAGGTTTCATGATTCGGCAGTTACCGCACCATGATGCAGCATACTGAACCATCACCTTTGAGTTATCGGCCAGATATTGTTGAAGATTATCTTCTGTTAATTCTAAAAACATAACGTTTTGTTTAATTAGTTAGCGGCTAAGTATTCAGCAACGCCGGTTCTGTTTGCGTTCATTGCTTCTTTACCTTCTTCCCAGTTTGCAGGACAAACTTCGCCGTGTTTTTGAACGTGTGCGTAAGCATCAATCAAACGTAAATATTCTTTAACGTTTCTGCCTAGTGGCATATCGTTTACACTTTCGTGGAAAACTTTACCAGTTTCATCAATTAAATAAGTAGCTCTGAAAGAAACATTTGAACCCGAGAAAGATTCATTTCCTTCTTCGTCGTAGTTAACTTCCTGATCTAAAATATCTAAAATTCCAGATAATTGTCTGTGTGTATCAGCTAAGATTGGATAAGTAACACCTTCAATACCACCGTTATCTTTTGGTGTATTTAACCACGCAAAGTGAACTTCGTTGGTATCGCATGAAGCGCCAATCACAATTGTATTTCTTTTTTCAAATTCAGGTAAAGCAGCCTGGAAAGCGTGTAATTCTGTAGGACAAACAAAAGTAAAATCTTTTGGATACCAGAATAATAACACTTTACTGTTTTTATTTACAGCCTCTTCAAATACATTGATTTTCAAGTCATCACCCATGTCTGACATTGCATCAATACTAACACTCGGGAATTTTTTACCTACTATTGCCATAATTTTTTATCTTTTATTTTTGTGCCACAAAGGTACGGCGAAATCATTTGCCAGCCAACCCTGTTTTACTAATTGTTTATTGTATTTATTGATGGCTGTATAGATGAAAACTATAATTATTTTTTGTTTTATAGCGGGGCTCTATTGCTATTCGTTTGCATCCCTTGTCGGCTCGATTTACAAAGAACGGTCGTCATCTCGACTGAAGCACAGCGAAATGGAGAGATCTAAAGGAAGATTTCTCGACTACGTTGCACTTCGCTCGAAATGACGACCGGAGGAGAAGTTACTTCTTCAACGTATTCTCATACAATTTAAAAATGCGCTTATATTCATCAGTCCAGCTGCTGGGCTCAACAAAGCCGTGGTCTTCTACCGGGTAAACAGCAAGTTCCCAGTTGTTTTTACCAAGTTCGATGAAGCGCTGGGTAATGCGTACAATATCCTGAAAATGAACATTTACATCAACCATACCGTGTGCCATTAGCAAATTTCCTTTTAATTTATCGGCAAAGTAAATCGGCGAACTTCTTTTATAAGCAATCGGATCGTTAAAGGGCTCGTTTAAAATGTTGGAAGTATAACCGTGGTTGTAATGTGCCCAGTCGGTAACCGAACGTAAAGCTGCTCCGCTGGTAAAAACATCCGACTCATTAAACATGGCCATTAATGTGATAAAGCCTCCATAAGAACCGCCATATAAACCAACATGTTTTGGGTTCACACCATATTTCTCTACCAAAAATTTAACACCATCTACCTGATCGGTTAAATCTTTTCCACCCATGTGGCGGTATATACCCGTACGGTGGTCGCGGCCATAACCCGAACTGGCAGTATAATCGATGTCGATAACCGTATAGCCATTATCAGCCAGTAAATTATTGAACATAAACTCCCGGAAATAGGTGCTCCAGCCAAAATGTACATTTTGCAAATAGCCTGCGCCGTGTACAAAAACCACTGCCGGATGGTTGGGGTGCGGGTTGTCTGATTTATAAACCCTGGCGTAAACATCGGCACCATAACGGTTTTTAAAGGTAACCATATCTGGCTCGCGCCATTTGTAAGCATCGAACTCAGCAGAAGTAGATTGGGTAATTTTTACCGCTTTGGCACCAGTCTTATTGGCCTGAAGATATAATTCGCCTGGTTTATTGAGGTAAGAATAATTTATAGCAAGGTATTTCTCGTCGGGCGAAAGTGTAATGTCGTTTAAACCTTTCATACTGGTAAGCTGCACAAGCTCGCCGCCATTTGAAGCAATTTTAAAGAAATTGGTAATTCCGGGATGTTCTTTGTTGGCTTTAAGGTAAAAGGTGCTTCTATCTTTCGATAATTGTAGCGTTTGTACTTCCCATTTACCTGATGTTAACTGCTTTTTATCTCCTGTAGTTACATTTACGACATATAAGTGCGAATAACCCGTGGCCTCACTTTGGTAGTAAAAGTGGTTATTATCAATCCACCCGGTATTGCCCTGGTAATAGCCACTAATACCCGGACCACCTATCCAGGCTTCATCGCGCTGACGATCCAGTAAAGAAAGTTTGCCAGTAGTGGCATCTAGTTTTAAAATCCACCGGTCTTTGTTATCTGTAGATGCTGCAACCACCACGCCCATGCTTCCATTATCATTCCAAAGCGGACCAAAAAGGTTAACGGGGCGATCGGCATTTTTCTTTTTTAGGGTATCCAGTTCTTTTGGATAATCTTTCAGGTAATCAGGCAGATCTTTGATCCCCGGAATGGTTGAAGTGATGATGCTGTAGATCGTATCGCGTTGCGTATCAAAAATCAATGCCTGAGAGCTGCTCTCGTTTTCGCCTACTTTTGCCCTGCCCGGGATATCTTCGGTATAACCAGATGCGGTTATATAATTTGGAACAACGGTATTGTGGTTACCCTGCGCAGGCGCGGTTAGTTTGTAGGTAATAAAGCGCCCATCGGGACTAACTACTACGCTGTTTAAAAAACGATCGTCGGTATAAAGTTCTTTTAATGGTTTGTTATCGTCAGTAGCGCCAAAACGACCTCTTCCACCACGGTTGGCATTACGGGATTCGGCATTACGTTTCTTGATGATATCGAATAACTCGGTTTGCTGCGCTTTTAGCCATTTGTCTTGCTCAGTTGCCGCTTTAGCTTCCGATCTTCCAGGCTTTTTACCTTTAATAAAATTGGTGATCTGGCTGGTTTCGGCAGATTTTAAATTGACTTCGAATAAATTGTCGCCTGCCTGGTAAACAACATTGCCATTATTTAAAAAAACAGGACTGTTTTCTCTTTCCTGTGTATTGGTTAGGCGGATTTCTTTACCTGTTTTAAAGTTCTGGAGATAAATATCGCCGCTTTTTTCTACAAGCCCCATTGAGCGGTCGGCATTGTAAGTATAATTTAAGCCTAGTAATTTCTCATCTTCTTTCTCAGCCGCTTTAGTTGGTTTGTTTCCCGTTGCCGAAATTTTAAAAAGCTCTTCTTTGGCTTTGTTTTCAGGATTCCAGTTAAAATAAAGGGTTTTGCTATCAGCTGTCCAGCGGAAATTGCTTGGCGCAATACCCATCCATTTTGGGTCGCGCATTATTTTTTCTACTGTTAACTGGGCAATTTGTTGCGCAAAAGTATATTCTCCTGTGCAGAGCAAAAGAAAGAGTAAATATTTCTTCATGAATATTAGGTTTGGTGCAATTTAGATAATGGGAAGATTAAATCAAGAAGGAAATGGAAATGTTACACCGCCACACCATTATAAATTAACCACAGATAAAAAGGATGAACACAGATAATCTTTTTAAATAGTACTAAATCTGTGTTTATCTGTACAAATCTGTGGTATATAATTATCGGATTACCCTTCCGCTTTTATCTACATTCACATCGTCAAAGGGTTTCAGATAATCGTTAATGATTACTGCAAACTCTCTGCGGGTTAGCACTTTTTTAAGATCGTAAGTTGACGAAAATTTATAACTTTTGTTCCATTTTTTCTGTAGTTCTGCCTTGGTGGCATCTGCAGATTTATTGCCTACATAGCTTACCAAAGCCACGGTATTTTCTAAGTTGATTGGCACATTTTGATGATCGTCGAACCAGATTTGTGCTTTGTAATAATAATCTTTAATGGGTTGTTTAATTTCATCGTAACTAACGACTTTTTCCGGATTAAAAAAGGCTTTCCCTTCTCTTATTTCAGCTTTGATGATGCCGGTAATGCCTACTTTCTGGATGGCCAGCCAGTTCGAATCAATTGGGCTTATATCTTCAAAAGGTATAAGTGGATGTTTGTAGCTTAATAATTCGCCCTGGATCCTTTTTAGATTAGCTAAACTGGTTTTGGTATCAAAAAAAGCAGCATAGGCTGCGGTTGCTCCGGCTGCAGGCCCGGTTTCGAAAGAATCGGCAGAAATATAGATCAGGTTTTCCTGGTCGGGAATGAGCAGGTTGTAGAGTGATAAAAAGCTTGAGCCTTTTACAGCGCTGCTTGCTACGCTGGTTCTGTAAATATTTTCAGCATAACTTAATTGACTTAATGAGGCTGGATTTAATGCGCTAACCTTTAATGCAGCTATTAGTTTTTCAGGATTGTCGGCCATGATCAGCACTTTTGCCCTGATGCTTACATCTTTATTTAGCTTTAATTCCCAGCCACTTCCTGATCTTTTAATTTCATTGTAAGCACTGTTATTAATTACGTTTAAAAGCAAAGTACTATCGACTGAAATTTTTTGCGGATTTTTTTTGTCCTTTTTAGGCTTGGGAAGATCCAGACTTTTTGCGTTTTCTGTTTCTCTTTTTAGAAAACTTTGATAAAAAGAAAGCAGCCTTTGTGGCTTATTTTCTACGGTTAACTGCTCTTTTTGTGTGAGCAGAATCGTTTTAACACCCGATTTAAAGGATTGAAATGCGGCAGAATAGGCGGCGTCGCCATTTCCAATTACCAGTACATCTGTTTTTAGGGTTTGGGCTTGCATAACGAGCGGAATTAAGCACGCGAAAACAAAAAACAATCTTTTCATCTTTAAAATTAAAATTTGCTGCAATATGCTTTAAATGAATGAATTTTTAATGAAATGAGTTGATTTTAACTAAATTTAACCAGCAGAGCGGTCAAATCGCTATCGGTTTTTAATTATGGAACAAGAGATAAAATCAGTTTTCGACTTACAGCAGCAGTACAAATTAGCATTGCGCAAAACGGATGCGAAAACGCGGATTGCAAAGCTGAAAAAACTTAAGCAAGCATTAACAAATGCAGAAGCGGAGATTTTTGCTGCACTTGAAGAAGATTTACGCAAAAACCCTTTCGAGAGCGCTGTTACTGAACTGTATTTTACTTATGCCGAAATAGACCATGCCATTAAAAAACTGAGGAGCTGGATGAGGCCTAAAGCGGCAGGCAGGACCTTGAGTAATTTTTTTGCCAGCAACAAGATTTATTACGAACCCAAAGGTGTCTGCCTCATTATTGCCCCCTGGAACTATCCGCTGCAATTGATGATGAGTCCGCTGGTTTCGGCCATAGCTGCTGGTAATTGTGTTATTCTTAAGCCTTCTGAAATAAGTGCAGCAACCGCTGGGGTAATCAGTAAAATCATTGCTGATAGCTTTGAGTTAAAAGAAATAGCCTGTTTTGGAGGTGATGCAGCTGTTTCTACAGCATTGTTGAAACTTCCGTTCGATCATATTTTCTTTACCGGGAGTACCGCTATTGGTAAAGTAGTAATGGAGGCTGCGGCGAAGAACCTGACTTCGGTTACGCTCGAGCTTGGTGGAAAATCGCCAGCCATAGTAGATGACACCTGCGATTTAAAAAAGGCTGCTGAAAAAATTGCCTGGGGAAAGCTGGTAAATGCCGGGCAAACCTGCATTGCGCCTGACTATGTGCTGATTAAACAAAACCTAGAAGCCGATTTTGTAAAACACTACCATGCTGCGGTCGAGAAAATGTTTTATGTGCATTCCGAAATTAATAAAAAAGACTACGCTAAAATCGTAAACAAAAAGCAGTTCGACAGGTTACAAAAACTTGTTGAAGCGGCTGTAGCAGAAGGCGCTATTGTGGCCGCAGGCGGCAAGTTTGATGAAAAAGATTTAACGATAATGCCTACACTTTTAACGGCTGTAACCGAAAATAATGTGGTTATGCAAGATGAAATTTTTGGACCGGTACTGCCTGTTGTTAGTTATAACCGATTGGGGGAGGCTATCGATTTGGTCAACCGGAAGCAAAAACCTTTAGCACTTTATATTTTTTCGGATAGCACTGTGAATCAAGATAAAATCATTGCCGAAACCAGTGCTGGTGGAACTTGTGTAAACGATGTGTTGGTGCATATCGGTAATCCCAATTTACCTTTCGGAGGCGTTAATGGTAGTGGTATGGGCAGCTGTCATGGTGTTTTTGGTTTCAAAACCTTCTCGCACGAAAGGGCAGTGGTTTTTCAATCGAAACTGGGCGTTACTAAAATGATCTACCCACCTTATGCGCCAAAAATGGGTTTGCTCAGGTGGTTGAAGAAATTTATGTAGCTTTCTGTTTTAATGTTGCAATGTTTGAATGCTGTACTGCAACCCTAAAACTTTCCAACTTTATTGGTGTAAAAATGATAATCTCTCCTAAAAAGCTTATTTTAGGTTCATGGATATAGAACAGCTTAAATACCCCATTGGTCAGTTTTCAATGCCTGCCGTTTTCGATCAGAAGCAGATTGATGAATGGATTGCTGAAATTGAAGCTTTGCCCTCGCAACTTAGAAAAGCCACCGAAAATTTAACCGACGAGGATTTAAACCAAACTTACCGTCCCGGAGGCTGGACTTTGCGTCAGGTTGTTCACCATATTCCTGATAGCCATGTTAATGCCTATATCCGGTTTAAGCAAGCTATTACAGAAGATGTGCCCATAATCAGACCTTATTACGAAGAGCGCTGGGCAGAAACAGGGGAGGCAAAAGATGGGGATATCCAACTTTCTCTTGCTTTAATAACTGCGCTACACCAACGCTGGGTTGCCTTTTTTAAAACATTGCAGCCGGCTGATTACCAGCGGAGATATATCCATCCCGAACACGGTAAAGAACTTACTTTAGCCAATATGCTGGGCATGTACGCCTGGCATGGCAAGCACCATTTAACACACATTACCAATACCATAACAAAATGAGAAATATCCGTTTAAACTTACTGATCTTATTACTTGTTGGTTTTTCGACCCTTGCACAAGCACAAAAAGCGCCATCTAAAACCTTTGCTTTTGTTTTGGGCTCGTGGGAAATGCAAACACCCAAAGGGAAACTTGTAGAGCAATGGGTGCAAAACCCCGATAAAACACTGACAGGTAAAAGCTATCGCATAAATGCAAAAGGCGATAGTACACTTACCGAAACCCTACAAATTAAAAACATTGGAAAAGATACCTTTTATTGTTCAACTGTAAACGGGCAAAATGAAGGTAAAGAAGTTTGCTTTAAGCTAATTTCTACTAAAGATCTAACCTATGTTTTCGAAAATCAAACGCACGATTTTCCACAAAAGATAGTTTACCAGGATAAGGGCAAAAAAGAAATGCTCGCCTGGATTGAAGGCGAGCTGAATGGTAAAAGCCGGAAATCGGAGTTTAAATATAAAAGGCAGTAGAAGATTCGTCATGCTGATCCGATAGCTATCGGATTTATTTCAGCATCTTTTTAGAATGAAAGACCCTGAAATAAATTCAGGGTGACGATCATGGTAAAAAAGAGAATCTAACTACATCAGCACCAGCATGGCAGCACTCATGGCAATCATAATGGCATCTTCAACTATGGTTACGGTGCTCATGGGCAAGTTGAAAACAGCTCCTAAACAGGCACATTGAATTTTTTTCTTATTCAGTACGCTTTCTAAAACACCCAGAATACTTACTGTCATCACAATTAAAGTAACCCAGTTAATCACAACCGGCGACAGGTTTAACGCGAAAGATAAACCCAAGCCCAATTCGATAAAGGCATAGATGTAACCCCAGGCACTAAATTTCTTGGCTACAATATCGTACATGGCGTAGCTTTCTGCAAAAGCTTTTAAATTCAGCATTTTGAAGAAGGAGAAAGTAAGGAAAAAGCCTGCCATGAAAATGCGCATGAAAACCATAAAATCTACCGCTCCGTTTTGTAAAGAAACAATTAATGAAACTGCAGTAACATAACCAAAAATGAGTAGGATAGGCTTATAGGTTGCTGCCCACGATTTGGTTTCCTCGACCATTTCATTATGTGCAATTGCCGAGATCTGGTATTTGCTGTCTTTACCACCCAAAGCATCTTGCAGGGCAGAAAGACCAATGTGTTTATCCATGCTAATGGTGGCCGAGTTGGTATCTTTCGAAACTTCAACCGAAGTAATATCAGGTAAAACCAAAAGGTTACTTTTTACTTTATTTTCGCAACCGCCACAAGTCATGCCGGTAAGTTGATAGGTATGTGTCATGTTATAAATTTTAAACAAATTTACCTCATCCCGCACCTGGATTTGTTATAGAATAACCATAAAGTTTTACAGGATTTTGGATGCTGCCGTTCTGTAGAAAGTCGTCCTTTCGAGCGAAGTGCAACGCAGTCGAGAAATCTGTAAAGTTAGATTTCTCCGTTTCGCCACCGGGGGAAACCGGTTGGCTCCAGTCGAAATGACGATCTATTATTGGGTCAGTCATTGGTAATAAAGTAAAGAATCTTTTTCTTCTCTTGGAGATGCTTCGTGCCTCAGCATGACAACATATTTACCCCACCAAAACTGACGTCATCGTTAGCGAACCGCCAACAGCTTTGTCGTTAAAGAAAGTAATTTCCTCCTGTTCGTTTTTCAATCCCAGGGTATAAATTAATGGCAAATAATGCTCTGGCGTTGGGATGGCGAGCATGGCATCCGAACCCAAGCTCCGGTAATTCATTAAAGGCTTATGATCGCCGTTTGCAATCAGGCTTTTAAATTTATCATTCATTTCGTTGGCCCAATCATAGCCGCCACCATTAATCATTTCCCAGCTTAACATGCGTAGGTTATGCACCATATTGCCGCTGCCAATTACCAGGACCCCTTTTTTACGCAGGGCATAAATTTCTTTGGCAATTTCGTAGTGTTCTTCCGGCGCTTTGGTGTAATCGATACTTAACTGCAGCACAGGAATATTCGCTTCCGGGTACATGTGTCTAACAATCGTCCAGGTACCATGATCTAAGCCCCAATCGTGGTCTAAACCAACGGCAGTACTGTGAATTAACCCTGGGATTTCAGCCGCAAGCTTGGCATCACCAGGGGCAGGGTATTGCACATCGAAAAGCGCTTGCGGAAAGCCTCCAAAATCATGAATGGTAGAAGGAAAATCCATTGCAGTAACAAAGGTGCCACGGGTATACCAATGGGCCGAAACGACCAAAACGGCTTTTGGAAGCGGAATATGCTTAGCCAGATCGGTCCAACTTTGGCTAAACTCATTGTGCTCAATACCGTTCATGGGCGAGCCATGGCCAATAAATAAAGTTGGCATTAAATCCGTTTGAGGCAAACGCTGAGTAAAGTTTTTAAATTGAGATAGTGCTGACATGGTAATTTAATTTATTAATCGTCATTTCGACCGAAGTGGAGAAATCTATAAGATGATTATTAACTATAGATTTAGCTTCGCTGAGCACTTTGTGGTTCTCGATTTCGCTGCACTTCACTCGAAATGACAATAGGGTATATTATTTTGCCTGAACAAACTCCAGGTTTAATTTAATGGCAACATCTTTAGCTACACCAGCCCCTGTTGGATCGTACTTAATGTTATAATCTAAACGGTTAATGGTTGTTGTTGCGCCAAAACCAGCTTTGGTATTGCCTTGCTGATCTTTAGCCGTTCCACCGTAAACCACCGCAAATTTTACATCTTTGGTTACATCACGGATGGTTAATTTACCACTTAACTCGTAATTGTTACCATTTAATTTTTTAAAACCAGTGCTCTCAAATTTCATGGTTGGGAATTTTTCTGCATTGAAAAAATCATCCGTTTTTAAGTGACCATCTCGCATATCAACGCCAGTGGTAATACTGTTCACATCAACAGTAAAGTTAATTTTGGCATCCGTTAAATCGGGTTTCGCCGCAGTAACAGCACCATCAAATTTTTTAAACGAACCATCAACAAATGAAATGCCCATGTGCTTAACCGAAAAGTTAACAAATGAATGCATTGGATCAATTTTCCAGGTTGTTTGTGCGAAAGAAGCCACGCTGATTGAGGTAGCTATCAGAAATAAGAATAATTTTTTCATGTCTTGTTCTTTTTTAAACAAAAGTACGCTGACATTCAGAAGAATAGTGTTGATGTATGTTAAGAAAACGCGGCGCTAAATTTCGTCGAGCGTTTTGCGTTGATTCGCTGTTTTGGCTTTATATGCCGATGGAGTAAGTTCTGTTACCTTTTTAAATTGCGACGAGAGATGAGCTACACTGCTGTAATTGAGCTGATGGGAAATTTCGCTGAGGGTAAGTTCACCATAGGTTAGCATTTCTTTAGCCTTCTCTATTTTCTGAGCGATAAGATACTTTTCGATGGTTTGTTTTTCAACTTCAGAGAAAATAAGGCTAAGCTGTGGGTATTCGAGTTTAAGCTGTTCGCTTAAATAAGCAGACAGATTAATTTTTAAGGGCTCTTTAGAATAGTGTACCAGATTGATGATGGATGTTTTGATTTGCTCGGCAATTTGTGTTTTCCGGTCTGCTAAAAGCTCAAAGCCAAAAGCTTGCAATGCTTCGCCAATTTTTTGTTTATCATTAGCAGTAATGCTTCCCGGAAGGATAACTTCACCCAGTTCAACCGAAACAGGGTTAAAGCCAAGCTTTTCGAGCTCAGCTTTAACCACCATTTTACAGCGGTTGCATACCATATTTTTGATATGCAGCTGCATTATTTCGATTTAATGGTTTCTGAAACATCACCGCAATCAAACATCATACTGCCGTAGTAAGGGTTTTCGATGTTTTCTTTTTCGTTTAACCAGCTGGCTTTAGCCATCGGGCAATGCTGAACATAAACGGTGGCATTGTTGAACTTTACGCTCTTAACCGTTTTAATCATCGCATAGGAGATGCCTTCGAACGATTTACGTTGTGCTTTGATGTCTTTTCCTGCTGCAAGTTCGGCTGCTTTGGCTTTAATTATTTTAGCCTGTTCCATCCAGGGCATGTGCTGCGCAGGAGGCAAATCTTTATGCGGAATAGCGTCAACTTTTGCCGATAAAACTTTCACTTTTTCTGTTGCAAGGTCTTTTTTGTCGGTTGCCAAAGCATTTTTAACATCGTAATAAGCAGTTAACAGCTGGTTAAAAGCGGCATCAGTTTTACTTTGTGCAAAGGTAATTTTGGTAGTTGCAATGGCGATGATCGCCACCATGATCATTATTTTTTTCATCTGTTGATTTTATTTTAATACGTTAAAAAAGTTAAATTCTGCCCTTAACAGATACATGTTTTTGGTATAACGGCCGGTCATATTTCCTGCGGCCTGAAAGCGGTAACCTAAATCAATCCGCGTGGTGCTGTTTAAAATAACCTGGAGTGCAGGAGCCAAATCGAGGTAAGATTGGCCTGTAGCAGGATCTGTTTTACCCAGCATCTCAAAATAAACATTAAAATTCGGCTCCTTGTAATTCTTATACACAAAGGGCAAAACCAGGTAACCCGATGATAAACTGTAAGAAAGCATATTATTCGGTCTCTGCATGCCGGCAATTTGCCTGTCGTTGTTTTCGAAAGCATGGGCATAACCTAAAGTTGCCGATAATGCTAATTTATGCAAAAGCTGGGTAAATATTAAACCACCCTGTACACCACTGTTGTCGCCTTCTAAATTGATATCGCGGGTATACGTTGGTCGTTTACTTGTACTAATGCGCCCAAAAGCTGCGGCCCTGAAATGGCTCTGTGCATCATCTATCGATAAAAAACGGTATTTGGCATATAAACTTCCGCCTTCTAAACGGTATTTTCCATCCATATCAGAAAGAAAAGCCTGGGCATGGGCCATCAGGTTCTTATTAAAGCCAATCATCACCTCTGGGATTGTACGGCTTACAAAACCCGGATTGTTGAACATGCCCTCGTTGGTAATGCGTACACCGATAGATTTGGTAGGCATATTGCTTGCAGGTTCGGTAAAAACGTACAGCTCCTGACTAAAGGCGTGATTGAAAGCGCTGGCCAGAACCAGCGCTAAAATGAATATCCTTTTCATGGCTTAAGAAAGCACTAAATGATAAACACGTGTTTTCTTACCGTTAACTACGCCTGTACCGTTTGCGTAGGCATCAGAATTAACCGAAGCGGCTTGTTTTTTAAAGGCTGCACCAGAAATGAAGTTTTTATCAATAACCGAAGCCTTTACTGTACCATTTAGCGTTTTGTTTTTGGCATTTATAAAACGGTAAACATTTCCGTTTACAATGGCCTGGCCTTTATCATCAACCTTAACCTGATCGAAATTGAAATCAGCACTTAAGCCGCCTACCGAGAAACCAGCATCCTGAACCTTCTTACGTACCAAATCCAGATTGATATCGGCCCCCTTTTTAAAGGTAAGCACAAAAATGTTTTTGTTTAAATCGGGTTTAACGGAGTTGATGAAACCCAAAGTCTCTAAAGATTTCTGCGTAGCGTTAGAGCACATCGAGCAGGTTAATCCGGTTACCTGTAAATCGGCAGTTGATATTTGTTGCGCCGAAGCAGTTACGGCGAAGAAAAGCATAATAATGCTGAATAATTTTATTGTTTTCATGATGTTATTGAATTAGAATAAATGAATGATCCGTCTTTTCGACGGAATTTTTCATGACAGAGAAATCTCAAAAGATAGATTTCTCATTCCGTTACACTTCATTCGAGATGACGGAAACGAAAAAATCCTAATTCCTGAAAATACAGTTGAAAACATGCAGGGCAACCCGGGCAGAAAGCGGCGGGGCCTTGTTTGAGATTTTGCTGAAAAACTCCGGACTGATGTTCGAGAGAAATTCAAGTACTGGTGGGTGGATAAAAAGCTGGATAGAAAACAGCTTCGGCATTTGTATTTGTGCCTCTGCCTGGTGGCTATCTTTAACCTTTACCGTTACCTGGGTATTTTTGCAGCAGCCGTCATCTTTCTTTTCAGCAGGAATTTCTTTGCAGAATTTGCAGGAAACCTCATTGCTGAACATTTTAACGTTTGCCAGTTTACCACCACAAAAATGTAAACTTAAAGCCAAACCCATCACACTAACTGCATAGAATACAGCCAAAGAAAGTGCTATTTTTTGTTTGAGCTTCATAATTACAAAGGTAAAGCAAAAAATATCGATTTATGAGGGCATTTATTTATTGAATTTCATTTTTTAGCTTAATTTAGCCTCAAACACCATTTTGATGAAGAAAATTTTACTATTTCTCTGCACTTTTTCAATGCTTACCGCTTTTGCTGCCAAGCCTAAAAACCAATATGTGCGCATTAAAACCGAATATGGCGAATGTATTGTTAAACTCTACAATCAAACGCCTTTGCATCGCGATAATTTTCTTAAACTGGTAAAGGCGGGCTATTACAATGGTGTACTTTTTCACCGGGTAATTAAAGATTTTATGATTCAGGGGGGAGATCCCGATTCGAGAAATGCCAAACCAGATTCGCTGTTGGGCAATGGCGGACCAAAATATACCATTCCGGCAGAGTTTAATGATAGCGTGTTTCATAAAAAAGGCGTTTTGGCTGCGGCCAGGGAAGGGGATGATGTTAATCCACAAAAAGCATCGAGCGGAAGCCAGTTTTATCTGGTACAAGGAAAGGTTTTTACCGATGAGCAATTGAATAATGTAGAGCAAAAACGCCTGAAGTTTAAAATACCTGAATGGCAAAGGCAAGTGTATAAAACCATTGGCGGTACACCTCATTTAGACCGGAACTATACCGTGTATGGTGAAATTATTTCCGGATTGGAAATAATTGATAAAATTGCGGTACTGCCTACAGATGGAAATAACCGACCTAAACAGGATGTGAAAATGGAAATTACGGTTTTGAAGAAGAGGGAAGCTAAAAAATTGGAGAAACAGTTATTGCAGGCTTCTTTGAAAGATAAGATGGTGATGCGTTCTTAAGCCCTTTGGATAAAAACCGTTCTTAGCTTTTCTTTGTCGAGATCGTCATGCTGAATTTATTTCAGCATCTTTAATGGGCTAATAGACCCTGAAATAAATTCAGGGTGACGAGTCGTATTTCATAGTTAATATTTAATCAATTAATTTCTAAATTTACCGCCCACAACAATTGAAATTACTGAATGAATCCATCATGATTTATCCCTCAGCAGGGCATACAATCCGGATGCTTCATCGTCATGAAAAAATAACGGATGAAAATCATTTCCTATAATGTAAATGGGATCAGGGCTGCCAGTACCAAAAACTTTTTCGGTTGGCTGCAAGCTACCAATGCCGATATGGTCTGCTTGCAGGAGGTAAAGGCCTTACCGGTACAAATCCCTGAAATTATTGCGCTTATTGAACAGCTGGGTTACCATCACTACTGGTTCCCTGCAGAAAAAAAAGGATACAGCGGTGTCGCCATTTTAACTAAGATTAAGCCTAACCATGTAGAATATGGTTGTGGCGAAGCCTGGATTGACCAGGAAGGCCGCATTTTAAGAGCCGACTTTGATGGTTTTTCTTTAATGAGCCTTTACATGCCATCGGGTTCGAGCGGAGATGAACGGCAGGATAAAAAGTATGCCTTTATGCGCTTTTTTGATACGTACATTGGTAATCTGCGTAAGGAATATCCCAATCTGATTGTTAGCGGCGATTATAACATCTGTCATACCGCGATTGATATCCATAATCCAAAGTCGAATGCCAACTCTTCAGGCTTTTTGCCCGAAGAACGTGAGTGGATGCAGCTGTTTTTGGATAATGGTTTTATCGATACTTTCCGTCATTTTAATAAAGATCCGCATCATTATACCTGGTGGAGCTACCGTGCAGGTTCGAGGGGGAAGAACCTGGGTTGGCGCATTGATTACCATTTAGCTACCCGGCCAATGGAACATCGGCTAAAGCAGGTCCGGATTTTGCCTGATGCTGTACATTCTGACCATTGCCCGGTGCTTTTAGAGCTCGATTAAGTATTTGGTTAACTGGTTAATTGTTTGAACCAGTTAACTGTAACCAACAATCAATTAACCAATTTATACCGTTTCAACCATTAACCATAACCTAGCCAAATGCTAATTACCAATATAAAGGGCCTCGTGGGCTTACATCCAAAAAGTAAACTAATGCTTCGTGGCAACGAAATGGATAATTTACATGTACTGGAGAATGCCTGGCTTTTAATTGAAGACGATCTGATCAAGGATTTTGGCGATATGGAATCAATCCCTGCTCATATCTTAAATCTCCCATCTCAAATCTCTGCAGAAGGCAGGTATGTTTTCCCTTCCTGGTGTGATAGCCATACGCATATTGTTTTTGCAGCTACACGCGAGGAAGAGTTTGCGATGAAAATACAAGGCAAAACCTACGAAGAAATTGCTGCGGCTGGCGGAGGTATTTTAAACTCGGCCAACAAACTGCAGAAAGCAACAGAAGATGAGCTGTTCGAAAGTGCTTCGGTAAGGCTTACACAAATGATCCGTCAGGGTACCGGGGCGGTAGAAATTAAAAGTGGCTATGGTTTAACGGTAGAGAGCGAAATTAAAATGCTTCGCGTGATTAAACGCCTGAAAGCAAGCTTCCCGGTTCCAATAAAAGCTACCTTTTTGGCTGCACACGCTTTTCCAGCCTTGTATAAAGATGATCATGAAGGTTACATCAATCTCATCATCAACGAAATGTTACCAGTTATTGCCAAAGAACAACTGGCAGATTATATTGATGTTTTTTGCGAAAAGGGTTTTTTCTCTATAGCGGAAACTGACAGAATCTTAAAAGCAGGTGCCGCATACGGATTAAAACCGAAAGTTCATGCCAATCAACTTTCCGTTTCGGGTGCGGTTGAAGTTGCAGTATTAAACCATGCTGTTTCTGTTGACCATTTAGAAGAAAGTGACGAAGCAACTATTGTAGCCTTACAAAGCTCCAATACCATGGCAACATTACTGCCTTCCTGTTCGTTTTATTTAGGTATTCCGTTTGCTGATGCCAGGAGCTTTATTAAAGCCAATTTGCCGGTAACGCTGGCTACTGATTACAACCCGGGCTCTACACCATCCGGAAATATGAATTTTGTGGTTTCTTTAGGTTGCATCAAACTCAAAATGTTTCCTGAGCAAGCCATTAATGCCGCTACCTTAAATGGTGCCGCGGCGATGGAAATTAGCGAAAACTACGGCAGTATTGCTATTGGTAAAAAGGCCAATTTGTTTATCACCAAGCCTATGCCATCAATTGCCTATTTACCTTATAGTTTTGGCGAAACACAAGTAGATACGGTTATTTTAAACGGAGAAGTTTACAATGGATAGCTTTAAAATATACACGCAACAGGATATTGATCAACTCATCATTAACCGGGATGGTGAAACCAAACTGGGCGAAATGGTTGAGCTGTATCCTGCTAATGATTCAGCGCTTTCAACGGCTGGTTTAGCCCATAGCCCTGCTAAGTTTGTGCTTTTAGGTATCCCCGAAGATATTGGTGTCCGCGCCAATTTTGGTATAGCCGGTGCAGCATCTGCGTGGCGTACTAGTTTGGTTACTTTTTTAAATATCCAGAGCAACCGTTTTTTAAAGGGCGATGAGATTCTGGTGCTGGGTCATTTTGAAATTGAGGAACCTGCCGATTCGTCGATTGAAGGCTTGCGGGATAAGGTAGAAGAAATTGATGACCTGGTTTATCCGGTAATTGAAAAAATTGTTGCAGCAGGTAAAATCCCCATTGTTATTGGTGGTGGGCATAATAATGCATTTCCTATCATTAAGGGGGTAGCTTTGGCCCAAAATGCGCCAATTGATGTCGTGAATATTGATGCCCACGCAGATTTAAGAGCTTTAGAGGGCCGGCACAGCGGAAACGGGTTTTCGTATGCTTTAAAAGAAGGACACCTAGACAATTATTTAATGTATGGTTTGCATCAAAATTACAATAATGAGGCAATTATAAACCAGATTGAAGCCAACCCCAAGCTCGATGCCGTATTTTTTGATGATATTTTAAGCACCGGGATTGATTTTAATAGATTCATAAGTAAGCTTGAAGGTGCGTCTGGCTTAGAAATTGACGTAGATTGTATTCAGCATGTGCTTTCGAGTGCTGAAACACCCTCTGGTTTTTCAGCAAACGAGATCAGGAGACTGATTTTGGGCTGCAATAAGCAATTCGCTTATTTACACATTTGCGAGGGAGCAACCAGGATGCTGGATGGGCGGGTGAGCAGGTTAACGGCCAAATTGATTGCTTATTTAATTAGCGACTTTGTAAAAGCGCAGGCAGCTAAAGTTTAATGTTACTTCATTTTGTGGTGAGGAGATGCTGAAATAAATTCAGCATGAAGAAATATCGTTATAGATGTTCGGCTTCGTATTTTTCGCCGGCTTTTAGCATCAGTTCAATCTGCTTTAAATCGTCGGCAGTCAGCTCTTCTTTCTCTTGCAATTCGAACACGGCAATCATATTGTCTTCGTATTGCTTTTCTGTTTTAATAACGATTTCCTGTGCCATTTTAACTTAAAAATTTTATAATTGCTGTTGGGGTAATGCAAAAATCCAAACGGATGTCGTGTTCGTTCACATCATCTATTTTTTCAATTGCAGGGTACAAAGATAAGCCTATTTTCTGAGCATTTATATTTTGCAGAAACCGATCGTAAAAACCCTTGCCATAACCAGCGCGGTAGCCTTGTAAATCGAACGCCAAAAGCGGAACAATCACCACATCAATTTCACCTTCATGGAGTTTTCCTTTTTGTGGCTCGAGGATCTGATAGGTGTTTTTCTTTAAATCCTGCAGGCCAATATATTCGTGATGCGTCATTAGTGCCGTTTCAAAATCGGCTTTAGGCACGATGATTTTAATTTCAGGGTGATTATTGGCCAGCCAGTCGATTAATAAGAAAGTATCGGGCTCTTTCTTTTCGGTAATTGGCAAGAAGATATGAATGCTTTTGGTTTTGCTAAAATCGAGCGTTTTAAACTGATTTAAGAGCGCTTTGTTTAGCTCCTGATAGTTAGAGTCGTTTAATAACAATCTGTTCTTTAGCGCTTGCTTTCTTATTTCGGCTTTTAGCATGGGTGCAATTTAAGTTTTTTTGCCACGGAAGCACAAAGTTACACGGAAAGACGTGGAGTTTTTAATGGATTTAAAAGGCAAAATAAACAGAAAAGCCCCTGAAAACTAATTCAAGGGCTTTCAGGTCGTATGTGTTTAATTATTTTACGCGCTCAACGTATTCGCCTGTACGGGTATCGATTTTGATTTTATCGCCCTGGTTAACGAACATCGGAACTTTAACTTCAACGCCATTTTCAAGCGTTGCTGCTTTTAATGCATTTGTAGAAGTATCGCCTTTAACCGCAGGCTCCGAGTAAGTAATTTCAAATTCGGCAAAGTTTGGTAATTGCGCCATAATTGCTTCGTCGCTTTCCATCGAAACAATAATGTTCATACCTTCTTTTAAGAATTTAATTGCCGAACCGAATAAGGTTTTTTCAACGTTAAACTGCTCGTAAGAGTTGTTATCCATTACTACCAGGTAGTTACCATCTTCATAAAGGTATTGGTAATCGTTGGTTTCTACACGGCAAATTTCAACAGCCTCGTCGGTATTCATACGGGCTTCTACAATTCTGCCTGTTTTAATGTTGCGGAATTTACCGGTGTAAAATGCACCACCTTTACCAGGTGTACGGTGATTCCATTCGTCAACAGTAACCAGTTCGTTGTTTACACGAAGAATGTTACCTGTTTTAATTTCTGATGCTTTAGCCATATGTTGTTATCCTGAATTGGATTTATATTTCTGTTTTTTGTGTCGGCAAAGGTAAAATTATTTTAACAAAAACCTATAAAGGTTTAAGGTGTAGGGTTTAGCGTTTAAGAAAAACCAGGATGCAAAATTTATTATTTTACCCGCTCCATATAATCGCCGGTTTTGGTGTCGACCTTAACCTTATCGCCCTGATTAATGAATAAAGGCACCCTTATTTCTGCGCCCGTTTCAACAGTTGCATATTTTTGGGCACTGGTAGAAGTATCACCTTTAACTGCGGGCTCGGTATAGGTAATCTCGAGCTCAACACTGTTGGGTAGCTGGGCTACAATAGGCTCGTCGCTTTCGAATGCGATGGTAACATTCATGCCTTCTTTTAAAAACTTGATTGCGTTGCCGAATAGTAGTTTAGGGATGTTATGCTGGTCGAAAGTATTGTTGTCCATCACGATCAGGTAATCGCCATCCTCGTAAAGGTATTGGTAGTCGTTGGTTTCTACACGGCAAATGGTAACCTCTTCGTCTGTACGGAAACGGTATTCCACAATTTTGCCTGTTTTTACATTCCGCATGCGTGCCTGATAGAAAGCCCTTAAATTTCCAGGGGTACGGTGGATATATTCTTCAACACTTACCAACTCTCCGTTAAAACGAAGTACGTTTCCGCTTTTTACTTCTGATGCCTTTGCCATTTGATAATAAAATATTGTTTTGTCAATTTTTGAATGCCAAAGTTAAAAAAAATGGTTCATTGGTTCAATAGTCATTGGGCTAAGCGCATAAACTAGACCTGGCAGGTTTGATCAGATGTTTAGAAATTTAAAATCTGTGAGGGTTTTTTCGGCCGAAAAAACAGCGTATAAAAGAAATGCCTTTGGGAACCACTCCAAAGGCATAATCAACCTAAACCTCAAACTAAACTATGAAAAACTCTTTGCCTTTGCAGGCTATATTTTTGATTCTGCCAAAGCAGAAGTTAAATCTTTTCCTTGAAGAGATAAATTTAATATTTGTTTCTCTTTTTGGTGGTGCAAAGGTAAGAACTATTTTTCAATTACAAAATATTTTTTCAAAAAATTATTTATAATACAAATGTATGACAAAACAGGCGTTTTGTAAGCTGTGTTTTAGGTGTTTAATCTACTTGTAGTCAGCGATTTGAGTTTGGTGATTACAGAATTCATATTCCTGAATTTGGTTCGATCCAATTATCGTTAAACGGTCTTTTCCAAAATTTTCAATCAGTTCGCGGTACCAATTCATTCCCTGAACGTCTAAATTACTGGTTGGCTCATCTAAAAATAAAATTGGTGTATCGGTACAACAGGCCAAAGCTAGTTTGGTTCTTTGTTTCATACCAGAAGAAAAATACTTAATTTCTTTGTTTGCCGCTTTTTCCAGTCCGAGGATACTAATCAGATTTTTAGCATCAACTCCAGGGGCAAAGTTTTTAAACTTGAAATGAAAATCAATGATCTCTTTTAAGCTGAAAGTTTCTACCAGCTCGAGGTATGGGGCTGCCAGGCTAATGTAGCGGTAAATGTTTTCGACAGGTATTTCTGCGCTTTGTGCAAATGAAATCTCTCCTTCGGAAGGGGATAAACTACCCGTTAATACACTCAGCAAAGTAGATTTACCCGATCCGTTTGGTCCAAGTATAGCATAGCTGTTGCCTGTACTAAACTCGGTACTCAGGTTTCTGAAAATCCATTCTTTGTTAAACCTCCTGCCAACATTGTTTAGGGTTATTTTCATTTTTTTGTTCAAGTATCAAGTATGGGGTATCGGGAATCAAGTATCGGGTATCAAGTATCAGGAATCGAGGTGCTTTTGCATGCAAACACTGTTATCTACGCCGATATATTGCCCGTAGTTTGGGATGATCTGGTAGCCTGCTTTTTGATAAAGTGCTATGGCTTCGGGTTGTTTTTTGCCGGTTTCTAATACGCAGGCGCTAAAGCCAATTTCGGCGGCCCAGTTTTCGAGTGTGTTTAATATTTGAGCGGCTATGCCTTGTTTTCTAGTGTCGGGATGAACAAACATCCTTTTCACCTCTGCCTGGGTCGCAGAGAATGGTTTTATGGCGCCACAGCCTACCGGGTTATTGTTCTGGTAAGCAACAACAACTTCTTTAATGGCGTCAACTTTGTTAAACTGCGCATAAAAAGCATGTTCATCGCCATCCCTAACAGCTAAATCTTTATCCAGTAACGCAACCAACTCTCTAAAATCGGTATGGTCTGAGTTGGTTCTGATTAGCGTTAAAGTAGCCATGAACATGCTTTAATTATTTTTGATCAATGCTTTGGGTTTTACCTTTGGTCTTTAAGCTTTTGGCTTTAGACTTGAATTAGCTTCCCATACCGAAACCCTTCATCACCCCACGGTTAGAGTTGCGGATAAAATCTACAATCTCATCGCGGATTTCAGTCGGTTTGAATTCGGCTTCAATCATATCCAAAGCTTTGGTTACGTTATTGTGTTTAACGAAAAGCACGCGGTAAATTTCCTGTATTTCGTCAATCTGCTCGTTGGTAAAACCTCTTCTGCGCAAACCAACAGAGTTGATACCGGCATAAGAAAGCGGCTCGCGCGCAGCTTTAACATAAGGTGGTACATCTTTACGCACCAACGAACCGCCGGTTACGAAAGCATAAGAACCTACTTTAACAAACTGGTGAATGGCTACTAAACCTGCAAGTACCACGTTGTTACCAATGGTAATGTGGCCGGCCAGTGTAGTGCTGTTAGAGAAAATACAGTTGTTTCCTACCTCGCAATCGTGTGCAATGTGCGAGTAAGCCTGAATTAAACAGTTGCTGCCGATAACGGTTTTCCATTTATCTTTTGTACCACGGTTAATGGTAACACACTCTCTGATGGTAGTGTTGTCGCCGATTTCTGCAGTGGTAATTTCTCCGGCAAATTTTAAATCCTGTGGTTCGCCAGAAATAACTGCACCAGGGAAAATGCGGCAATTTTTACCAATACGCGCACCGTCCATAATGGTTACGTTAGATCCAATCCAGGTTCCCTCTCCAATTACAACGTCTTTATGTATCACTACAAAAGGTTCTATTACCACGTTTTCGGCAATTTTTGCCTGAGGATGTATATATGCTAAAGGTTGTATCATTATTGAGCGGGTTCTGCTTGTTTAACTTTTGAAATTTGAGCCATCATTTCGGCTTCGACAACGATTTTTTCGCCAACCATTCCTACGCCCTTCATCTGGGCAATACCCCTTCTGATTGGCTCGAGCAAATCGCAGCGGAAAACAATGGTATCGCCAGGCAATACCTGTGCCCTGAAACGCACGTTGTCTATTTTTAAGAAATAGGTTAAATAATTTCTTGGATCCGGAACGGTGCTTAAAACCAATATACCGCCTACCTGAGCCATAGCTTCAATCTGGATCACGCCAGGAAAAACCGGTGCGCCCGGAAAGTGGCCTTTAAAGAACTCCTCGTTCATGGTTACGTTTTTAACGCCTACCACATGGTTTTTGGATAGTTCTAAAATTTTATCTACAAATAAGAAGGGTTGACGGTGTGGTAAAATGTCCATAATCTGAACCACATCGTACAATGGCTTTGCAGCCGGATCGTAAACCTTCTGTATTTTTTTGTTTTTCTCTTTTTTAATGGCTGCCTTAATTTTTTTGGCAAAAGCAACATTCGCTGCATGGCCCGGGCGGGCTGCCATAATGTGGCCTTTTAAATGCATGCCAACCAAAGCCAAATCGCCAATCATATCCAGTAGTTTATGACGGGCAGGCTCGTTCTGGTAGCGCAGCTCCATGTTGTTTAAAATTCCCTGTGGGGCAACATCAATATCTTTGCGGTTAAAAAGCTTAGCCAAATGACTCAATTCGTCTTTGGTAACTTCTTTATCAACAATTACTATGGCGTTATTTAAATCGCCACCTTTAATCAGGTTGTGCGATAACTGGTATTCTAATTCGTGAAGGAAACAGAAAGTACGGCACGAAGCAATTTCCTTTTTAAACTCGGCAATTGTGTTGATGCCGGCATGCTGACTGCCCAAAACAGGCGAGTTATAATCAATCATACAGGTAAAGCGGTAGTCGTCAAGCGGCATGGCCACAATCTCAACCTTCCTGTCTTCTTCTGTATAGGTAATGTTGTGAGGGATAGTGAAGTATTCGCGATCGGCATTTTGCTCAACTGTACCTACTTCTTCCAATAAATCGACAAACTGGATCGAGCTGCCATCCATAATCGGAGTTTCAGGTCCGTCTAATTTGATCAGCACATTATCGAGGTCCATACCAATTAATGAAGCCATTACGTGCTCTACAGTGCTTACGCTGGCACCGTTTTGGGTAATGGTAGTTCCGCGCGAAGTATCGGTTACATTGTCGGCATCAGCTTCGATAATCGGGTGCCCGTCTAAATCGATGCGTTGAAATTTAAAACCATGATTTTCGGGGGCAGGGCAAAATGTTAAAGTAACATTAGCGCCTGTGTGTAAACCAACACCAGATGCTGATATTTCTTGCTTAATCGTTCTTTGTCTAACGTTCATTGTGTAATGTATTCTTTTCCAGTTCAGCTGTGAGCTTTTTCAATTCCTCTTCGAGTGCGTTAATTCTTTTTTCTACATCGGGGAGGTGTTTGAAAATTACCGATGCGCGCATCCAGTTGCGCAATGGTTGGGCAGGACTGCCGTGCCATTGTTTATTTTCTTCTGTAATGTTAAAGTTAATGCCTGCCTGGGCTCCTATTTGGGTGCCTTTAGCTAAGGTTAAATGGCCTGCTATGCCAACCTGGCCACCTACAACACTGTTAGGGCCAATTTTTGTACTTCCAGATATGCCTGATTGTGCAGCTAAAACGGTGTTTTCGCCAATTTCTACGTTATGGGCAATCTGAATCAGGTTATCGATTTTTGCCCCTTTTTTAACAATGGTCGACCCCATGGTTGCACGGTCGACAGTGGTATTGGCTCCAATTTCTACGTCATCTTCAATTACCACATTCCCGATTTGAGGGATTTTGTTGTAAGTGCCGTCTTTTTGAGGGGCAAAGCCAAAGCCATCGCTCCCAATAACAGTATTGGCATGAATAATTACACGGCTGCCAATTACCGAATTGTGGTAAACTTTTACGCCCGGATAAAAAGTTGTGTTTTCGCCAATTTTAGAATGTGCGCCAATAAAAACCTGCGTATTTATTTTGCAGCCATCGGCAATTACAGTGTGCTCAGCCACGTAGGCAAAAGCATCAATAAATACGTTTTCGCCAATTTTAGCTGTTGGATGCACAAAGGCCATTTTATCAATACCCGTTTGTGTATTTTGAGCATTTACGGCTTCGTTATATTTATCCAGCAGGATGGTAAAAGCGCTATATGGGTTTTCTACACGCACTAAAGTGCTGGTGTAGGGTTGTGTCGGGGCAAAATCTTTAGATACGATTACAACTGATGCCTGAGTAGAATATAAAAAGTTTTCGTACTTAGGGTTGGAAAGAAAAGACAAAGAGCCTTCCTTCCCGTCTTCTATCTTAGAGAGTTCGGTAACGGCTACATCAGGGTTACCATCTATGGAACCGTTCAGAAACTGACTTATCTGCTTGGCAGTAAATTGCATCGTACAAAGGTAAATGTTAAATTGATATGAACAAAAAAACCTGCAAGGGTTAAGCTGTGTATATTTTACACAATAATAAGACTTAAAACGGCAGTAAAAGTTAAATATTTTGTTAAATAAGCTTAAATGCCCCTGGGGTAACAGAGGATATATTTTTCTACCGTTTTTTGCAGCGATTCGAGATTGGATAAATCCGAAGCCTTTGCAATGTCGACAATCCTGTTATTTTTCATTAAAATCTTAATGTTGCCCACCCCGGCATTGTAGGCCCTGTTTTGTATGGTATCGGTAAAAACAAAATAACGGGCTTCTTCGGGCTTAATCCCGAGCAGGTTTACTGCCGCATCCTGTAAAAAGCTTACGCGGTCGGCCTTTTCCATCTCGTTGCCCATTTCTACCTTGTACAGGTTACGCGAAGTGAGCATATTACATAAGGTAGATAAAATTTTATCGGGGTGCTTTACCCAAACTTTAACGGCTGCGTAAATATCCTGATCGTCGAGATTGGTAAAATGCTCCAGGTTTTCGTGCTGCTCAAAAAAGTTCGCCTCGTTAATGTTGTTCTTTAAAAAATGATTTAATGAGGGCGAAGCAAACAAATCAACACCTTTTGCCGATAGCTCTTTAGCACGTTCGAGCAGTTTTACCAAAATCATTTCGCCTGCAATAACTGTTTTATGCAAATACACCTGCCAATACATCAGGCGGCGGGCAATCAGGAATTTCTCGATAGAATAAATCCCCTTTTCTTCAATTACCAGATCATCATCGTAAACGTTAAACATTTTAATAATGCGGTCGAAGCTGATTACACCCTCGCTTACGCCGGTAAAAAAGCTGTCGCGGTTTAAATAATCCATCCGGTCTAAATCGAGCTGGCCTGAAATTAACTGGTGTAAAAACCTTTTAGGGTAAGTGCCGTTAAAAATTTCGATTGCATGGGTTAAACGTCCGTCGAAATGGATATTCAGGTCGTTCATCAGCTTTACCGAAATATCTTCGTGTTTGATGCCGGTAACCAGCGAATGCTCGAGTGCATGCGAAAATGGCCCATGACCGATATCGTGCAGTAAAATGGCCAAAATGGCGGCTTCTTCTTCACCTTCGGTAATGTCATGTCCTTTGCTTCTGAGCAAGCCAATAGCCAAACACATTAAATGCATGGCTCCCAGGGCATGATGAAAACGGGTATGCAATGCGCCCGGATAAACCAAATGGGTCATGCCCAGTTGTTTAATGTAGCGCAGGCGCTGAAAATACGGATGCGAAATTACATCGTAAACCAGGGCCGATGGTATGCTGATGAAACCGTAAACCGGATCATTTATTATTTTCTTCTTGTTCAATCGTTAAAAATAGTTAAATAGACAGATACGGTACAAAAATTGCTATTTTTATTTAGAGTTTGATTTACCTGCCAAAATTAAAAGGCAATACACACCTATTTTTACATAAACATGCAAGAAACTAAGATATTATGGGCCGATGATGAAATCGACCTGTTAAAACCACATATATTATTGTTAAATGATAAAGGTTATAACGTAACCACATTTACCAATGGGAACGATGCGCTTGAAGCATTCGGAAAATCACATTTCGACCTGGTTTTTTTAGATGAAAATATGCCGGGAATGAGCGGCATTGAAACACTTGGTGCCATTAAAAACCTCAACCCGGATGTGCCGGTGGTGCTCATTACCAAAAGTGAGGAAGAAAACCTGATGGAAGATGCCATTGGTAGTAAAATTGATGACTACCTCATTAAACCGGTTAACCCGAAACAGGTACTGCTTACCATTAAAAAGCTGATTGATAACAAGCGTTTGGTAAGCGAAAAAACATCAATGGCTTACCAGCAGGATTTCCGCCGTTTGGGCATGACCCTGGGCGATAAACTGAATTACGAAGAGTGGGTTGATGTTTATAAAAAGATTGTTTTCTGGGAACTGGAGCTGGAAAAGCTGGACGACCCACAAATGCATGAAATTTTAACCATGCAGAAACAGGAGGCCAATACCCAGTTTTCGAAATTTGTTGAGGAACACTATTTAGGCTGGATTAAGGAAAAAGATAAAGCTCCTTTGTTTTCTAACGAGCTGTTAAAGAAAAAGGCTTTCCCGCACATCAACGAAACTACCCCTGTATTTTTTATCCTGATTGATAACCTGCGTTATGATCAGTGGAAAATTATTAACCCTTTAATTTCGGAGTATTTCCGCATTGATGAGGAAGATATGTACAGCAGTATTTTGCCAACCGCAACCCAGTATGCCCGTAACGCCATATTTTCGGGGTTAATGCCTTTAGATATGGAAAAACGTTTCCCTCAGCTTTGGCAAAACGACGATGATGAAGGTGGTAAAAACATGCACGAAGAAGCTTTCCTGGCCGATAACATAAAACGTACTTTACGCAGGGACTGCAAATTTAGCTACAATAAAATTTTAACTTTTGAGCAAGGGAAAGATCTGGTAGATCAAACCAACAACCTGTTGCAGAATGATTTTAACGCCATTGTTTTCAACTTTGTTGATATGTTGAGCCATGCACGTACCGATATGCAGATGATTCGCGAGCTGGCCAACGATGATGCTGCCTACCGCTCGTTAACCTTATCGTGGTTTGAGCATTCGCCGCTGTGGGATTTATTGAAGAAAATTTCGCAGAAAAAAGTTAAAGTGGTAATTACTACCGATCATGGTACCATTCGCGTTAAAAAGCCGGTTAAGGTAATTGGCGATAGAAGTACCAATACCAATTTAAGGTACAAACAGGGCCGCAACCTGAACTTCAACGCCAAAGATGTTTTCTTAATCAAAAATCCGCACGATGCCATGTTGCCGAAGATCAACATCAGCAGCAGTTATATTTTTGCCCGCGAAGACAGTTATTTCGTTTATCCGAACAATTACAACCAGTTTGTAAATTATTATAACGAAACCTTTCAGCACGGAGGCATTTCGCTCGAAGAGATGATTATTCCGGTGGTAACCTACTCGCCGAGGTAGCTTAGGATATATACCTACATTGTTGTCATCTTGAGCCTGTCGAAAGATATTCAGTAAGTTACTGGTGGGGTCTTCGACAGGCTCAGACTGACAAACTCAAAATAATCAGGCAAAAGCAATGCAATTAAGTATTACTTTTGCCTTTATTTTTTAGCATGGAAATAACAGTAAATGGCTTATCAGATTTACCTCAGGTAGCCGAACAGCTTTTGGTTTTTGCCGGTAGGGAAAAGATTTTCATTTTTGAAGGGGAGATGGGGGCAGGCAAAACGACCTTTATCAAACACTTTTGTGCCCACTTAGGCATTGAAGATGTAGTTTCGAGCCCTACTTATTCAATCGTAAATGAGTACGTAAGCCCTAATGGCTCTGTTTATCATTTCGATTTTTACCGCATTAAAGATATCAGCGAAGCCTACGATCTGGGTTATGAAGAATATTTTTACGGAGGGGGCATTTGCCTCATTGAATGGCCGGAACGCGTAGCGGGGTTATTGCCCGAAAATTATATCAAAGTTGAGATTAGTGTGGTAGATGAAAACGAGCGACTGTTCAATTTTTGTAAGGTATAACAATTAGTTATCAATAAATTAACAGATTTTCCTTACCTTGAACAACCTAAAACTACCAAAATATTAATTCAACATGGCTACAGGATTACGCGAAGGAATGGCCGATATAGCTCGTCAGGGTTTATTGCAAACACAAGAGGCAAAACTCGAAACCAGGAATAAAAAAAACAGTCTATACAT
>Ga0308170_10000204_pt1 | contig 99667 bp, 81 predicted proteins | sample PhyBR2_2_FD_202136 | JGI IMG/M metagenome (GOLD analysis project Ga0308170, IMG submission 202136) | Phyllosphere microbial communities from UC Gill Tract Community Farm, Albany, California, United States - DLSLSB.R2 | ecosystem: Host-associated > Plants > Phyllosphere > Unclassified | place... | reverse complement strand
GCCGATCGCCGCTCGCAGCAGTTCATCGGCCGAGTTGACGCGTTCGCCGTCCAGGGCCCAGCGCCAGCCGAGATAATTCGGCAGGTAGCGCGACGCCACGCCATTGAAACGTGCCAGCCACTGCCGGAAGCGCCTGTGATAGCCGTTGACGTTCTGCACGTGGACGGCGCCGCGCACCCGTTCGCCCTGGCGCAGGTTGACTGCTTCATGGGTAATGCCGGCCTCGCGGGCGAAGGCACGGTATGCGCTGTGGCTGTCGGTCACCAGCAGCACGCTGGCATCGAGCACCGGCAGCAGGTGCTGATGCAATTGCGCCGCCGTGACAGCGCCACGCCCGGGCACGAAATCGAACGTCCGGCCCTCGCTCGCCAAGGTAATCGAGCCACTTGGAGCGATGCCGCAGCCTGGCCAGCGGCGTGCCGGTCAGTGCCGTAAAGGTCTTGCCGCAGGCGCGGCAGCGATAGCGCTGCAGCCCACGGTGAATGCCATGGCGGTAGCACCTGGCGGCGCCGCAATGCGCACAATCGCAGGAAGCACCGCGGGTAGCGTTGATCAACGTGCAGACGCGGTCGAGGCTGAGCGCCGCCTGGATCAGCGCCAGCAAGTGCGCCCGTTGCTGTCTGCTCAGTTGCGGCAACTGCGCCGACCAGCGTTTGAAGGCTGCCGTTTTCATCACCGCTCCAGTTGGTCTCGATACTTGTCAGACCATCCGGATACTCGGCAGTTCAGTCAATTCAACACACAACGGTGACAGCGCAAAAAAAAGCGGCGCTTTTGAGGCGCCGCTTGTCACTCATTTCTGGGCCAGGATCCACTTGGCCAGCACCTTGGCATCGGCCTCGCTCACTTGCGGATTGGCCGGCATCGGGATCGGACCCCAGGTGCCGCTGCTGCCCTTCAGGATTTTCTGGACCATCTTCGCTTCGGCGCCGGCGTCTTTTGCGTACTTGGCGGCGACATCCTTGTAGGCCGGGCCGACCAGTTTGGTGCCGACGGCGTGGCACGACATGCAGGCCTTGGCCTTGGCCAGTTCCGGGCTGGCATGGGCTGCCGGGATGGCGGCGACGGCGAACGTCGCAGCCAGGATCAGGTGCTTCTTCATGTGGACTCCAGTGGGGCTGTGGTGTGGGCGCGTGACGCGAACAACACGGGCCGGCAGACAGCCTCTGCCAGCTCGCGTCCGGCATGATAGCGGAATCGCCGACGTTTGCGGCGCTTATCACGAAACGAATTGTAATCACCACGCGTGATGGACAGCCCCCGTAAAGACGGGCTTTTTCGTCCTGCTCGACGGCCGAGTCATCGCGTTTAACGCTTGCCCTTGCGCGGCTTGGCGCATGGGAAACGGCGGGTCAGTTCGGCCAGCACCAGCGGCGCCGCATTGCCCTTCAGTTCAGCCGGCTTGTGCGTCGCTTTCAGGCGCTGCACCACGGCCAGGTTCAGCTCGTGCGGCAACATGGGCCGGCTCAGGCACCAGGCGCTGCCGTGGGCGCCGTCCTTGATGCCGTTCAGGTAAGCCTCGACCTTCTCGCGGTTGATGTAGTCGAGCTGCGACTTCGGTTCCTTGAGGCGGCGCTCGACGACGTCCTGGCCGCTCATGCTGTTGAATGGATAGACGTAGGGAATCGGCTGCGCATCCGCCGTGACAACCACGCCCAGCCACACGCACAGCAGGACGAATGGGCAAGCGGCGCGGTGCATGGCAGGCTCCTGGATGGGTTCGACACCCAATCCTGCGATGCGATCATGCGCCGTGCTTGTCGGGTCTCAATCGTGCGCAAGACGCAGGTCGGGATCGTCCTCGAACACGCCGGCCAGCCAGGCGGCAAACGCTTGCAGGCGTGGACTAGCCATGCGCCCGCGTGGATACAGCAGCGACACCGGCATCGCGGTCGGCGTCACCCCCGGCAGCACTTCGACCAGTGCGCCGCTGCTTACGTGGTTACGGATCTGGTAGCGCCCCAGCTGCGCCAGTCCCAATCCCTGCAGTGCGCACAGCAAGTTCGCTTCGGCGTCGTTGACGGCCACACCGCCGCGCATCACGACTTTGTCGACTGCGCCGTTTTGCGCCAGTTCCCATTCGAAGGCGCGTCCGGTGCGGCCCGAGAAATGCACCACGCCCTCGTGCGCCGGCAGTTCCTCGACCGACGCGGGCACGCCGCGCCGCGCCAGGTAGGCCGGGGCGGCGGCGATCGCAAAGCGCATCTGGCCGATGCGGCGCGCCACCAAAGCCGAATCCTGCAGGGTGCCCACGCGCAGCGCGCAGTCGATGCCTTCGGCAGTGAGGTCGACCAGGCGGTCGCTCAGGCTGATGGTCAGATCCAGGTCAGGGTATTGCGCGCGCAATTCGGCGATGCGCGGCAGCACGATGGCGCGGCCGAGCGCGCCCGGCAAATCGATGCGCAGGTTGCCGTGCAGACGCGGGCCGGCGTCGCCCACGAAGCCGGCTTCGGCGGCGTCGATCGCGGCCAGGATTTCGAGGCATTGCTGGTAATAGCGCTCGCCCTCGGGCGTGAGCGACAAGCGGCGCGTGGTGCGCTGCAGGAGCTGGGCGCCCAGGTGGCGCTCCAGCTTTTGCATGGTGGCCGTCAGCGCCGCGCGCGGCAGGTTGAGCGACTCGGCGGCGCGCGTAAAACTGTGGGCCTCGACGATCCGCACGAAGGTCTGCATCGCCTTCACTTTGTCCATGATTGTTCATTTAAAGTGAACTGTGTAAGCGCATTATGCCCTAATTATCTTTGCACGAACCCTTCTTAAAATGGTGTCATACGCTCAACCAGGAAAGGAATGCGCCATGCACGCTTCACGACACCCCACCATCTCCTCCGGCATGACGGCCCTGCTGGCCGCTGCTGCCGGCATCATCGTCGCCAACCTGTACTACGCCCAGCCGCTGGTCGGCCCCATCGGCGCTGCACTCGGCATGCCGCCGGCCGCCGCCGGCCTGATCGTCACGCTGACCCAGATCGGCTACACGCTCGGCCTGCTGTTCATCGTGCCGCTTGGCGATCTGGTCGAGAACCGGCGCCTGATCGTCGGCGGCCTGGTGGCCACCGGCGCCGCGCTGCTGCTGGCGGCCAGCGCCAGCCAGGCCTGGCAGTTCCTGCTGGCGGCGCTGGCAATCGGGCTGGGCGCGGTGGTGGCGCAGGTGCTGGTGCCGTTCGCGGCGCACCTGGCGCCGGAAGCGACGCGCGGCCAGACCGTGGGCAAGGTGGTCAGCGGCCTGCTGCTGGGGATCATGGTGGCGCGTCCTGTGGCCAGCCTGCTGGCCGGCGCCGGCGGCTACCATACGGTGTTTGGGATCGCGGCGTTGCTGGTGCTGGGCCTGGCCGTTCTGCTGCACTTCAAGTTGCCGCAGCGTCGCCCGAGCACGCCGCCACCCTACTTCGCGCTGATCGGCTCGCTCTGGATGCTGTTCAAGACCACCGCCGTGCTGCGCCGCCGCGCCCTGTATCACGCCGGCCTGTTCGGCGCCTTCAGCCTGTTCTGGACGGTGGTGCCGCAGGCCCTGGCCGGCAAGGGTTTTGGTCTGAGCCAGAATGGCATCGCCGTATTCGCCCTGGTCGGAATGGCCGGCGCGGTGGCTTCGCCAATCGCCGGACGGCTGGCCGATGCCGGACGCACACTGGGCGCCACTGCCGGGGCCCTGGTCCTGGGCAGCCTGAGCTTCGCCCTGCCCTTGTTCGCGCCGCAAGGCAAGATCGTCGCCCTGGCGCTGCTGGCGGTGTCCGCGATCGTGCTCGACGCCGCCGTGGCCGCCAATCTGGTGCTGGGCCAGCGCGCGCTGTTTGCGCTTGGCGCCGAAGTGCGCAGCCGTCTCAATGGCCTGTACTTCGCGCTGTTCTTTGCCGGTGGCGCGTTGGGGTCGGCACTGGGCGGTTTCCTGTACGCCGAATTCGGCTGGCATGCGGCGCTGGCCGCGGGCATGCTGTTGCCGGCCCTGGCGCTGCCGGTGTGGCTGATGGAAGCGGCCGAGCATACGGCTGGCCGCCGCGCTGCTTGATAAGGGAACCCGGATCGGAGGCGCGACTGGCGCCTTCGATTCTTCTCTATAGACTTCGTTCCGGTATCGTTTGCCCGTTCATCGTCCGCTGACTTTGCATATTGCCTTGTTGGCTGGTCGTCAAGTTGGTTAGTTACGGTTCCGTGATTTTGTCAGGCTGCCGCACTCTCGCGTTCTGCAAGCATCGGCATGTTCATGCTCTAATTAACCATCGACATTAACGGAGTCACCATGCAGTCCACGCAACCCGGCAACAACCCAGCAGGCGCCGCACCCGCATCGACCGAACTCGACGAAGCCACCCTCACCTGGTTGCGCCAGGTATTCCAGTACGCGCGCACCGGGGATGCCGAGCCGCTCGGCGCGGTGCTGGCCCAGGGCTTGCCGCCCAACCTGCGCAACGAACGTGGCGACACCCTCGTCATGCTGGCGTCCTACCACGGTCACCTGGAGGCCACCCGTGTGCTGCTCGAGCACGGCGCTGATCCGGAGATCCTCAACGATGCCGGCCAGGCGCCGCTGCACGGCGCCGCCTTCAAAGGCGACCTGGCGGTGACCACCCTGCTGCTCGACCACGGCGCAAAGCCGGACAACGCCGGGCCCGCCGGAAAGACCGCGCTGATGTTCGCGGCCATGTTCAACCGTACCGAGATCCTGCGCCTGCTGATCGAACGCGGCGCCAATCCGGCCGCGCGCGACATCAGCGGTGTATCGGCACTCGACGCAGCGCAGCGCATGGGGGCGCACGATACGGCAGCGCTTCTGTCGTCACTGGCATAAGCGCGCCCGAGCGCTACCCTGCGCACGCTTGGGTTCGTCATTTGCAAACCGCGGCCACATCGGCCGGTGGTGGTGCCGGACGCAACCCAGCACCGGCGCTGCGCCGCCTATCCTTCAGGGCTATTGCTATTCGAAGCCGCTCTTCGTGGCCGATTGCGCGGCCGATTGCGCGGCCTCGATCCGGGATCGGATCGAGCAGGCCGCGTGAGAAAGGATTGGCGGTGGGCTCAGCGGCGGCGGCGGCGGCCGAACCAGGCGGCCAGCAGGCCAAGGCCGGCAATGGCGGCGCTCGACGGTTCCGGCACTTCGGCCCGCAGTTCGCCCAGTTCGCCGTAGCAGGTCACGTCCATCTCCCCGCACGGCCCGACATCGCTACGGGTATCGAGCATCTGGAACACCGTGCCGATACTTTGCATGATGAAGTGGCTGTTGGCGTCGTTGGCAAGAATCGAGCCGCTCAACAACCCGTTCGGCAGGAAGTTCACATCGAGCTGGATGGAATCCGAGCCGTACTGCGGCTCCCTGCGGTGGTCGAAGTCAATGTGATTCAACTTGTTGAAGGTGCCGTCGCCATTGTCTTGATTGAGCCAGAATTTCAGCGACAGCAGGCTGTCTTGCGGATAGGTGCATTGATCGAAGTTGCAGTTCGCCTCGAAATCGAGTGTCAGATTGCCGGCCTTGACGGCGGCATCGGAAAACACCATTTCCAGATGCATGGGGCCGGCCATGTTCTCGGAGGCGGCGCTCTGGTGCCAGGTGTACAAGACGCTCGCCTGGGCGGTCTGGGCCAGGGGTTGGGCCAGCAGCGCGGCCGCGAACAACACAGAAGTAATACGTAACATCATCAAGCTCCTCAGGTAACTCAGCCATATTCGGAGCAAGAAATGCGCCAGACATATTTCCTCGCGCTACTTCATTGATTTACATTAGGAATTTATTCTGCGCTTGTGCGCGGTATTTACCAGTGTTAAATTTTCCGACAGTCAGGCGACGGCGGATAATCGACGAATCTGGACCGGCTGGTCGACCAGATCGGGCAAATCCCGGCCCAGCGCCGCCATGTGCGCGCTGTCGAAATGCAACTGCAAATCCTCGGCGCTGCGCCAGTATTCGATCATGACGAAGCTTGCCGGATCGTCTTCGGCGCGATGCAGGTCATAGCGGATGCAGCCGGCTTCTACGCGGGTTGCCGCGATCATGGTGCGCATGCGCGCTTCGAGCGCGGCTTCCTGTCCGGCGCGGGCATGCAGGGTGGCGATGACGGTAACTTGGGTCATGGGGTGCTTTCAAGAATCGGTGAATGGAGCGGACGCGCCATGTAAAGCGCGCCGACAGGATAGCTGGCCAGGCCGGCGCCGGCAGGCGTCGCCAGACGAAAGCCGAGGCCGGCCCAGAAGCGCGCGCTGTCCTGCACCGAGACCAGCGCTGCGTGGCGCCAGCCGGCTGCGCGGCCGTTGGCCAGGGAACGTTCGACCAGCGCGCGCGCCAGTCCGCGACCAAGGGCGCGCGTCGCCACCGACAGGTCGTGCAGGTACAGCGTGTCCGGCTGCGCTGCGGGCGCGAACTGCGCGCCCAGATCGGTAACCGCGCCCAGGCGCGAAGGATAGGCGAACAGGTAGGCGCATAGGCCGGCATCGTCGCAGCCAACGATGCAAGTGGCGGCGGCGGCATGCAGGCGCGCCTCGAGCACGGCGCGCGCTTCTTGCATCGGCGCAGGATAACAGGCGGCCTGGACTGCCATTACGGCGTCCAGGTCGCCGTGTTGCATGGGGCGGATCTGGTGGGGCATCGACGACCATGCGCGCCAAAGGAACGAGCGCGCAAAGCTGCGATCGTAACATGCGCGGCGGCCGCGTCGGCGCCCTGCCGCCTGACTACGTCACTTCCTTACTTCTTCAGCAGGATGCGGCCCTTGAGCGTGATGTTGCCCTGGCCGTTGCTCATGTCTTCGCCGCCGGTCAGGTCGCCGCCGCCGGTTGCCTTGAAGTAGCGGCCGGTGCCGCCGGTGATGGTGAAGGTGGCGCCGTTGAAGACGAACTTGGTGCCTTCGCCGGTCGGGATGAACTGGCCGCCGTATTTGGCGAACAGCTGCTCGCCGGTCAGCGTGGTGACGATGAAGACGCCGTCGCTGAAGGTGAACGCAGTGCCGTTCGGGGTGATGCAGTCGTTGGCGACGAAGCCGACCTTGCCCAGGGTCGGGCTGGAGCCGAAGCCCAGGATGGTGCCGCCGAGTTTCGAGGCGCAACGCAGCGACGGACCAACCAGTTCCTGCAGCACGCCGCTGATCTCGAGATCCTGGTAGGTCTGCTTGGCCGCGCTGGCCGGGGCGCACAGGGCAGCCGATACCAGGGCCGAGGTGAAGGCGATACGCAGGGTGGACTTGAACATGCTGACTCCGTGGAATGTGAAAACAAGGGTTGTAAGAAGTTAAAATCTTAACTTTTCACAATCTTTTTCGGCGCACGGATGCAGGGCAAATGTGTACAAAAAGACACAGCACGAACGTGTGAAATGCGGTAGTGAACATGCACCACGGATGCACCACCCCCGTCGCCGCATTTGCCCTGCACACCCTTGACGGATAAGGTGGCATCGGCCATCCTGAATATTCTGACAATATTGCCTTGCGAGCGACGCCAACCGGGCGACGCCCGCATGCCAGGCGCGGCGCCACCGATCCCGTGGCACGCTCGTGCGGTACCGGCAGCGTCTTCACGACCGCAACCAGCACAGACAAGACAGGACAGCGCATGAGCAGCTCCCAACCGGCTCCGGCCGCACGCATCGAATACATCCTCCACGCCAGCTGCCCGGCCGGCACCGGCATCGTGGCCGCCGTGGCCGGCTTCCTCGCCGAGCGCGACTGCTACATCTGCGCGCTCGAGCAGTTCGACGACGACTCCACCGCGTGGTTCTACATGCGCGCCGTGTTCCGCCAGCAAGACGGCTCGCCACCGATCGAGGCCATCCGCGAACAGTTCGGCGCCCTGGTGGCGACGCGCCTGGACATGCAGTGGACGATCCACGATCCGAGCGAGCCGGTGCGCACCGTGATCATGGTCTCGAAGACCGATCATTGCCTGGACGACCTGCTGTACCGGCGCCGCAATGGCGAACTCAACATGACGATCACGGCGGTGGTCTCGAACCACCTCGATTTGCGCCCGATGGTCGAGCGCGAAGGTATCCGTTTCATCTTCCTGCCGGTAACCAGGGAAAACAAGGCGCAGCAAGAAGCGCGGTTGCTGGAACTGGTCGACGAGACCGGGTCGGAACTGGTGGTGCTGGCGCGCTACATGCAGATCCTGTCGGATGGCCTGGCACGCCGGCTGGCCGGCAAGTGCATCAATATCCACCACTCGTTCCTGCCCGGCTTCAAGGGCGCCAAGCCGTACCAGCAGGCGTTCGACCGCGGCGTCAAGCTGATCGGCGCCACCGCCCACTACGCCACGCCCGACCTCGACGAAGGCCCGATCATCGAACAGGTGCTCACCCGCGTCGACCACAATTACCGGCCCGAACAGCTCACGCGCGTGGGGCGCGACAACGAATGCATGGCGCTGGCGGCGGCGGTCAAATTCCACATCGAACGGCGCGTGTTCGTGCACGGGAACAAGACCATCGTGTTCCGCGGGCCCTGATCGGCACCGTGAAAAGTTTCCAAGAGATATGGTGAATAAGAAAAGTTAATCTAATCTCAAGACTTGGTGCGTCATCTAACCGAAACCCGATCGCCCGCGCGGTTAAGGTCGAGGATTCTCATAGAGGGGCTCACCATGGAACTTCACCAGCAGTACCCGGTCCACCTGCGCATCAACGGCCAGGACCGTGAATTCAACGTCGAGTCATGGGTGACCTTGCTCGACCTCCTGCGCGAACGCGCCGACCTGACCGGCACCAAGAAAGGCTGCGACCACGGCCAGTGCGGCGCCTGCACGGTGCTGGTGGACGGCAAGCGCATCAATTCCTGCATGACCCTGGCCGTGATGCAGAACGGGCGCGAGGTCACCACCGTCGAAGGCCTGGCCGCTGGCGAGAACCTGGCGCCGATCCAGCAAGCCTTCATCGACTGCGACGCCTTCCAGTGCGGCTACTGTACCCCCGGACAGCTGTGTTCGGCCGTGGGCCTGATGAACGAAGGCCAGGCCAAGACCCTGCACGATGTGCGCGAACTCATGAGCGGCAACCTGTGCCGCTGCGGCGCCTACCCGCAGATCACCCAGGCGGTGGCCGGCGTGATGGGCATCACCGAACCGGGCGCCGACGGCAAGACGGCGTTCACCACCGGTCCGGTGCTCGCATGAACCCGTTCGTCTTCAACCAGCCCAAGGACCTCGATGGCGTGCTGGCCGCGCTGCAAGCGCCGCAGACGCGCCCGATCGCAGGCGGCACCAACCTGATCGACCTGATGAAGGAAGGCGTGATGGCGCCGCCCAACCTGGTCGACATCAATGCTATCGGCCTCGATGAAATCGACGTGGGCGCCGACGGCCTGCGCCTGGGCGCATTGGCGAAAAACGCCGACACCGCCTACCACGAGACCGTGCGCGAACGCTTTCCGCTCCTGTCGGCCGCGATCCTGGCCGGCGCCTCGCCCCAACTGCGCAATATGGCCACCAATGGCGGCAACCTGATGCAGCGCACCCGCTGCGTGTACTTCTATGATGTCGGCACCCCGTGCAACAAGCGCGAGCCGGGCACCGGCTGCCCGGCGAAAGACGGCTTCAACCGCCAGCTGGCGATCCTCGGCACCAGCGAGGCCTGCATCGCCACCCACCCGTCCGACATGTGCGTGGCCCTGCGCGCGCTCGACGCGGTCGTGCACGTCAAGTCGGCCGGCGGCGGCGAACGCAGCATCGAGTTCGCCGATTTCCATCGCCTGCCGGAAGACCGGCCCGAGATCGACAACACCCTGCAGCCGGGCGAACTGATCACCCATATCAGCGTGCCCGATGCGGACCGCTTCATGGCCCACTCGGCCTACATCAAGGTGCGCGACCGCCTGTCGTATTCGTTCGCCCTGGTCTCGGTGGCCGCGGCGCTGGACATCGGCGCCGACGGCACGATCAGGCAGGCGCGCGTTGCGCTCGGCGGCGTGGCGCACAAGCCATGGCGCATCGAAGCGGCCGAAGCCATGCTGGTCGGCCAGGCGCCGAACGAAGCGGCCTTCACGGCCGTGGCCGACGCCATTTTGCAAGGCGCGCAAGGCTACGGCGACAATGACTTCAAGCTGCCGCTGGGACGCAACGCCATCGTCCAGGCATTGACCAGCGCCGCGCGCGGCACCGATTACGCCCGCGGCCAGCGCACCGGGGACCACCAAGGAGAACAAGCATGACCGACCTGATTCCAGAACTGCGCACCCCGACTGCGCCCGCCGGCACCGGCCGCGTGCACAGCGGGATGTCTGTCTCGCGCGTGGACGGCCGCGCCAAGGTCACCGGCCAGGCCCAGTACGCGGCCGAGATCCAGGCCCCCGACCTGGTGTACGGCGTGGTCGTCAGCGGCACCGTGGCCAAGGGCCGCATCACCAAAATCGACACCGTCGACGCGCTCACCGCGCACGGCGTAATCGGCGTCATGACCCACGAAAACCGCCCGAAAATGCGCGGCTTCGACATTGCCTGGAAAGACATGACGGCGCCGGCCGGCTCGCCGTTCCGCCCGCTGTTCAGCGATGAAATCTTCTACAGCGGCCAGCCGGTGGCGCTGGTGCTGGCCGACACGTTCGAGGCGGCGCGCTACGCGGCGTCGCTGGTGCGCGTGCACTACGACGTCGAAGCGCACGAGACCGACCTGATGAAGCTGCTCGACCAGTCGTACAAGCCGCGCCCGCTGAAGGCCGGGTTCACGCCGCCGAGCTCGAAAGGCGATGCCGAAAAAGCGTATGACGCGGCGCCCGTGAAAATCGATTCCCAGTTCTACAACGGCGTCGAGCACCACAACCCGATGGAGATGTTCGCCTCGACCGTGATCTACGGCGAAGACGGCCACCTGACGGTCTACGACAAGACCCAAAGTTCGCAGAACAGCCGCTGGTTCCTGTCGCACGGCCTAGGCATCTCGAAAGACAAGCTGACGGTGCGCAACCCTTACGTGGGCGGCGCCTTCGGCTCCGGCCTGCGTCCGCAATACCAGCTGCCGCTGGCGACGATGGCGGCGCTGCAGCTGAAACGCTCGGTGCGCGTGGTGCTGACGCGCCAGCAGATGTTCAGCTTCGGCCACCGCCCGGAAACCTGGCAGCGCGTGCGCCTGGCCGCGACCCAGGACGGCACCCTGAAGGCGATCTGGCACGAAGCCAAACAGGAGACCTCGCGCCTGGAAGACTACGTCGAGGTGATCGTCAACTGGTCGGGCCAGCTGTATGCCTGCGACGACATCACCCTGAAATACGAACTGGTCGGCCACGACCGCTTCTCGCCGCTCGACATGCGCGCCCCTGGCGCGGCGCACGGCGTGCACGCGATCGAAGTGGCGATGGACGAGCTGGCGTACGAACTGAAGATGGACCCGCTGGCGCTGCGCCTGAAGAACTACACCGACGTCGCCCCGGTCGAAGGCAAGCCGTTCTCGACCAAGGAGCTGCGCGAATGCTACCGCCAGGGCGCCGAGCGCTTCGGCTGGGAACGGCGCCCGATCGAGCCGCGCTCGATGCAGGATGGCGAAGAGATGGTCGGCTGGGGCATGGCGACCGGGATCTGGGATTCGCTGGTGATGGTCGCGCGCGTCAGCGCCGTCCTGCACAGCAACGGCCGGCTGGTGGTCAGCAGCGCGGCGACCGACATCGGCACCGGTACCTACACCGTGATGTCGATGATCGCCGCCGAGCAGCTCGGGCTGCCGCTCGAGCAGGTCACCTTCCAGCTGGGCGACTCGACGCTGCCGATGGCGCCGATCGAAGGCGGCTCGTCGCACGTGGCCACGGTCGGCTCGGGCGTGCACGGCGCCTGCGAGAAGCTCAAGAAGCAGCTGTTCAAGATGGCGCTGTCGATGCCCGATTCGCTTCTAGCCAAGGCCAGACTGCGCGACGTCGAGTTCGGCGACGGCTTCATCTTCCTGAAGCACGACCCGGCCGTGCGCGTGGCCCTGAGCGCGGTGCTGGCCGATGCCGGGGTCGATCGGGTGGAAGAGAAATACTTCATGACCCCGCAGATGCTCAAGCAGCGCAAGTACACCCGCGCGGTGCACTCGGCGGTGTTCTGCGAAGTGCGCGTCAATGAAAAGCTGGGCATGATCCGCGTCACGCGCGTGGTCAGTGCGATTGCGGCCGGACGCATCATCAGCGCCAAGACCGCCGCCAGCCAGATCAGCGGCGCGGTGGTATGGGGCATCAGCCAGGCGCTGCACGAAGAGACCCACACCGACCACCGCTTCGGGCGCTTCATGAACCACAACTTCGCCGAATACCACGTGGCGGTGAACGCCGACATCCATGACATCGACGTCATCTTCGTGGCGGAAGACGACCGCGTGGTGAGCAAGCAGCTCGGCGCCAAGGGCGTGGGCGAGATCGGCATCGTCGGCGTCGCCGCCGCGATCTCGAACGCCGTGTTCCACGCCACCGGCAAGCGCCTGTTGACCACGCCGATGACGCCGGACAAATTGATGGTCGGCGAGCGACAGTTGCCGGCCAGCGAGGCGATGGCGAAGATGAATACCTGATCGTTCAAGGTATCGTTGTCGTCGACAGCCGCAGGCTTCCCCTGCGGCTTCGTTGGGTTGGCGGCGCCGCCGCCAACCCTGCGTGATATGCGCTACGTATCACAGAGCCGTGTATCGCATATTTGACAACTCTCCCCCGGACAGGCACCCTGTTGCTCCCGCTTTCGCAACAACCCAAGGAGTCCGCCATGCCCGTCTACCGTTCACGTACCACGACCCAGGGCCGCAACATGGCCGGCGCACGCGCCCTGTGGCGCGCCACCGGCATGAAGGATGGCGACTTCGAAAAACCGATCGTCGCCGTCGTCAATTCATTCACCCAGTTCGTCCCCGGCCACGTGCACCTGAAAGACCTGGGCCAGATGGTCGCGCGCGAGATCGAAGCGCACGGCGGCGTGGCCAAGGAATTCAACACCATCGCGGTCGACGACGGCATCGCCATGGGCCACGGCGGCATGCTCTATTCGCTGCCCTCGCGCGACCTGATCGCCGACTCGGTCGAGTACATGGTCAACGCCCACTGCGCCGACGCCATGGTCTGCATCTCGAACTGCGACAAGATCACCCCGGGCATGCTGATGGCGGCGATGCGCCTGAATATCCCGACGGTGTTCATCTCGGGCGGCCCGATGGAAGCCGGCAAGGTGGTCAAGGTGGTCAACAACGAGACCAAGGTCATCAAGCTCGACCTGATCGACGCCATGATCAAGGCCGGCGACGCCAAGGTGTCCGACGCCGACGTGCTCGAGATCGAGCGCTCGGCCTGTCCCACCTGCGGCTCGTGCTCGGGCATGTTCACCGCCAACTCGATGAACTGCCTGACCGAAGCGCTGGGCCTGGCCCTGCCCGGCAACGGCACCATCGTCGCAACGCATTCGGACCGCAAGGAACTGTTTTTGCGCGCGGGTCGCCTGATCGTCGACCTGGCCAAACGCCACTACGAAGGCGACGATTACTCCGTGCTGCCGCGCTCGATCGCCACCAAGGCCGCGTTCGAAAACGCGATGGCGCTCGATGTCTCGATGGGCGGCTCGACCAACACCGTGCTGCACTTGCTGGCGGCGGCGCACGAAGCGGGCGTCGCCTTCACGATGGCCGACATCGACCGCATCTCGCGCCTGGTGCCCTGCCTGTGCAAGGTCGCGCCGATGACCGACAAATACCACATCGAGGACGTGCACCGCGCCGGCGGCATCATCTCGATCCTGGGCGAACTGGCGCGCGCCGGCCTGCTCGACACCTCGCTGCCAACGGTACACAGCCCGTCGCTGGGCGCGGCCATCGAAAAGTACGACATCAAGCGCAGCGACGACCCTGAAGTGCACAAGCTGTTCCGCGCCGCGCCGGGCGGGGTGCCGACCCAGGTCGCGTTCTCGCAATCCGAGCGCTTCGACGCCAACGACCTCGATCGCAGCCTGGGCTGCATCCGCGACCGCGCCCACGCCTATTCGCAAGATGGCGGCCTGGCGGTCTTGTACGGCAACATCGCCGAGAAGGGCTGCATCGTCAAGACCGCCGGCGTCGACGACAGCATCCTCACATTCTCCGGCAAGGCGCGCGTGTTCGAAAGCCAGGATGCAGCGGTGGAAGCGATCCTGGGCGACCTGGTTGCCGCGGGCGACGTCGTCATCATCCGCTACGAAGGCCCGAAAGGCGGCCCCGGCATGCAGGAGATGCTGTACCCGACCTCGTACATCAAGTCGAAGGGCCTGGGCAAGGCCTGCGCGCTGTTCACCGACGGCCGCTTCTCGGGCGGCTCGTCGGGCCTGGTGATCGGGCACGCCTCGCCCGAAGCGGCCGAAGGCGGCGCCATCGGCCTGGTGCAGGAAGGCGATGCGATCGACATCGACATCCCGGCGCGCACCATCAACCTGCGCGTCTCCAGCGAGGAACTGGCGCACCGGCGCGCGGCAATGGAAGCGCTGGGAGCGGATGCCTGGCAGCCGCTCGGGCGCGAACGGTTGGTGTCGCAGGCACTGCAAGCTTACGCGGCGCTGACGACCTCGGCCGACCGTGGCGCGGTGCGCGATCTGTCGCAGTTGAAGCGATAATCTTACGCCGGGCGCGCCTGCATCCTGAAAAGTGCATGCGCGCCGGATTTTGCGATTTATGCACAGTAAATCGCGCTTCATCCGGTTTCTGCCGCCATAAACAGCTGAGCAACCCGGCTACTGCTTGCGGCTTTTTCGGGCTTGCCGCGCAGTTACGCCTGTTGCCGACGCTGCACGCTCACGATCAGTAGTTCTACGTAGTTGCACTTCCAAATATTTACTGGTAAAACCTCTTCTGCGTTTGACAACGTTCTGCGCACCGCAGCACCACGAATAAGGTGTGCGCATAAAAACCCGTATTACAAAACCAATAATCGAGTAAGAGGACGACACCATGAAGCTCAAGATGCTGTGCGCCGCCGCGTGCCTGACCGCTTTCGGCACGGGCCTGGCCCAGGCCCAGGCCTATCCGACCAAAACCATCACCATGATCGTGCCGTTCGCCGCCGGCGGCCCGACCGACACCGTGGCGCGCCTGATCGCGCAGTCGATGGGCACCACCCTCAAGCAGCAGATCATCATCGAGAACGTCGGCGGCGCCGGCGGCACCATCGGCGCGGCGCGCGCCGCCAAGGCCGCCCCGGACGGCTACACCCTGTTCCTGCACCACATCGGCCAGGCTACCGCCCCGGCCCTGTACCGGAAGCTCCCGTACGACGCGATCACCAGCTTCGAGCCGATCGGCCTGATCACCGACGTGCCGATGACCGTCGTCGCGCGCGGCAACTTCCCGGCCAAGGACATGAAAGAGCTGATCACCTACGTCAAGGCCAACAAGGACAAGGTGACCTACGCCCACGCCGGCCTGGGTTCGGCTTCGCACCTGTGCGGCATGCTGCTGCAGACCGCCATGGGCGTCGAACTGACCACCGTGCCGTACAAAGGCACCGGCCCGGCGATGAACGACCTGCTGGGCGGCCAGGTGGACTTCATGTGCGACCAGACCACCAACACCACCAGCCAGATCAAGAGCGGCAAGATCAAGGCCTACGGCGTGACCAGCAAGACCCCGGTGCCGTCGCTGCCGAACCTGCCGGTGCTCGCCAACGCCGGCCTGCCGAACTTTGAAGTCGGCGTCTGGCACGGCCTGTACGCACCGAAAGGCACGCCGAAAGCCACCGTCGACACCCTGGCCAACGCCCTGCGCGCGGCCCTGCGCGACCCGAACGTCGCCAAGCGCTTTGCCGACCTCGGCACCGAACCGTCGCCAACCAGCCAGGCCACGCCGGAAGCGCTGCGCGCGCACCTCAAGCAACAGATCGACCTGTGGGGTCCGATCATCAAGAAAGCCGGCGCCTTCGCCGACTGACCTGACGCGACAAACGCACCGGCGCGCTGCGACCTGCGGCGCGCCGGTGTTGTCGCTTGCGCGGGTCGCATCGGCGCAAGCGACAACACCGCGCCAGCGCAGCATTGCCATCGAATTACCGCAGCTGAATCACCGCAGCATCCGCAACAACGCTTTTGAAACAAGAAAAAGGGGACCACAGTGCCAGCATTCATACGCCATCCAAAGGATTTTTGGAGCGGCATCATCTTCATCTTCTTCGGCCTGGCGGCCGTGGTCATCGGTCAGGACTATGAAATGGGCAGCGCCGGCCGCATGGGCCCGGCCTACTTCCCGACCGCCCTCGGCATCATGCTGGCCCTGGTCGGCGCCGCATCGACGCTGCGCTCGTTCTTCCGCAAAGGCGAGCCGATCGGCCGCCTGTACTGGAAGGAACTGTCCATCGTGCTGGTCGCCGTGCTGCTGTTCGGCACCCTGGTGCGTGAAGCGGGCCTGCTGGTCTCGGCCATCCTGCTGATCTTCATCAGCTCTTACGCCAGCCGCCAGTTCGAACTCAAGAAATCGGTGCTGCTGGCGATCGGTGGCGCGCTGTTCGCGATCGGCCTGTTCGTCAAGCTGCTTGGCTTGCCGATGCCGATCATCGGCCCTTGGCTTGGCGGGAATTAAATACCATGGAACTCTTCAGTAATCTCGCCCTCGGGCTCGAAACGGCCCTCTCGGTCCAGAACCTGTTCTATTGCCTGGTCGGCGTGTTCGTCGGTACCGCGGTCGGCGTGCTGCCGGGCCTGGGCCCGATCGCCACCATCGCCATGCTGCTGCCGGCCACCTTCGGCCTGCCGCCGGAGTCCGCCTTGATCATGCTGGCCGGTATCTATTACGGGGCCCAGTACGGCGGCTCGACCACCGCGATCCTGGTCAACCTGCCGGGCGAATCATCGTCGGTGGTGACGGCGCTGGACGGCTACCAGATGGCGCGCAACGGCCAGGCCGGCAAGGCGCTGGCCACCGCCGCCATCTCTTCGTTCTTCGCCGGCACGGTGGCCACCGTGCTGCTGGCCGTGGCGGCGCCGCCGCTGGCCGACATGGCGCTCGAATTCGGCCCGGCCGAATACTTTTCGCTGATGGTGCTGGGCCTGGTGGCTTCGGTGGTGCTGGCCAGCGGTTCGCTCCTGAAAGCCATCGGCATGGTGCTGCTCGGCCTGCTGCTGGGCGTGGTCGGCACCGACGTCAACTCGGGCGCCGCGCGCTACACCTTCGACCTGCCGCAGCTGGCCGACGGCATCAACTTCGTGATCGTGGCGATGGGCATGTTCGGCATCGGCGAAATTATCCGCAACCTGGAGCACGACGAGTCGCGCGATCTGGTGATGAAGAAGGTCAAGGGCCTGATGCTCAACAAGCAGGACTTCAAGGCCATCCTGTGGCCGGTGCTGCGCGGCACCGGGCTGGGCTCGATCCTGGGCATCCTGCCGGGTGGCGGCGCCATGCTGGCCTCGTTTGCTTCGTACTCGCTGGAAAAGAAAGTCTCGAAGAATTCGGCCAACTTCGGCAAGGGCGCGATCGAAGGCGTGGCGGCGCCGGAAGCGGCCAACAACGCCGGCGCCCAGACCTCGTTCATCCCGATGCTGACGCTCGGCATTCCATCGAACCCGGTGATGGCGCTGATGATCGGCGCGATGATCATCCAGGGCATCCAGCCCGGTCCGGCCGTGATGACCGAGCAGCCTGGCCTGTTCTGGGGCCTGATCGTCTCGATGTGGGTCGGCAACCTGTTCCTGGTGGTGCTGAACCTGCCGATGATCGGCATCTGGGTGCGCATGATCATGGTGCCGTACCAGCTGCTGTATCCGGCCATCCTGATGTTCTGCGCGATCGGCGTGTTCAGCCTGAACAACAGCGAATTCGACGTCTACCTGATGGCGCTCTTCGGCCTGCTGGGCTACCTGTGCGCCAAGCTTGAACTGGAACCGGCGCCGATGCTGCTCGGCTTCATCATCGGCCCGATGATGGAAGAATACCTGCGCCGCGCCCTGCTGCTCTCGCGCAGCGACCCGATGGTGTTCATCGAGCGCCCGATCAGCGGCGTGATGCTGGGCCTGGCCGCTGCGGCCATGGCGGTGGTGCTGCTGCCGTCGCTGCGCAAGAAACGTGACGAGGCGTTCCAGGAAGACTGATCGTCTGACGTTTTCCGATCTGCGCGCCGCCCGGCGCCGGCCCGCGCGGGTTGGCGCCGGGCGGTGTCGCTTTGGCCAGGCCGCGCGCTGAATCGAGGGGGCAAGCGCTACAATATGACCTTTGTTGATCCGATCATATGAACACTATGCCGCCCCCCTCTCGCCTGCGCCTTCCGGCGGCTCTGCTGGCGCTGGCGTGCAGCGCCACGCCAGCGCACGCCGATGACGACGACGCCATCAATCCCGACCGCCCCGATGTCGCCAATTCCAGCCGGGTGGTTGGCAAAGGCCGGGTGCAAATCGAACTTGGCGCCAACTGGGATCGGCAGCGCAACGACGAACCGCACGTGCGCACGCTGAGCACGCCGGCCCTCCTGCGTATCGGCCTGGGCGAGACAACCGAGCTGCGCGTCGAGACCGATGGGCGCAACATCGAGCACGACGTCGATCCAGCGACCGGCGTGCGCAGCACGCATGCCGGCTGGAACGACACCTCGATCGGCTTCAAGTGGCACTTCGCCGACGGCGAAGGCATGCATCCGGCACTGGGGCTGGTTGGTAAAGTCGCGCTGCCAAGCGGTAGCGCGGCGCTGCGTGGCAAGGGTTTTTTGCCGCAGGTGGCGCTGGCGGCCGAGTGGGATCTGGCAAAGGACTGGTCGCTGGCCGTGTCGCCAGGCGCCGGCCGCGACGTGGACGACCATGGCGCACATTACAGCTACGCTATCCTGGCGGCGTCGCTGGGCAAGAAATTTACCGAGCACATCCAGGGATTCTTCGAAGTAGCGGCGCCGCAGATCGCCCCGGCGGCGCACGGCGGCAACCGCAAGCAGGTCGACGTCGGCGTGAGCTGGCTGCTGAACAAGAACTGCCAGGTCGATGCGATGCTGCTACATGGGCTGAACAAGAATACGCCGGATCTGGGCCTCGCGTTCGGGCTGTCGGTGCGGCGCTGATCGACGCCCTGGACCCGAGTCGTGGCGCGCTATCGAGCATGCATCGATGTCAATATATGATTGACTGAAAGTTAACTTGCCCGCTATAGTATTTTCTTTTTTTCAATTATAAAAATGAAAATCCTGCTAGCACTGATCCTGAGCCTGTCCGCTTGCATCGCCCAAGCATCGATCGTGACGTATTCTTTTTCAGGGGTGTTTAGCGCGCCGTCGCGCTTCGCCTTCATGCCAGGAAGCGTCGAACCGGTGATGCAAGACCTCGTCAGCGCCGGCGACCGCTTCTCGGGTCGTTTCACGTTCGATACCACAGCCGCGCCGATGGAATCCGACGGCAATCCTTGGGCGCTGTATCCCTTGCTGAACTTCGAGCTGCAAGCCTCCGACCGCTTCAACGCCGTCGCGGGCTCGTGGTCGCCCGAGTGGGTCCAGGTCACCGATGACCGGGACTGGGACATGGACGAGCTGATCGTGGCCTCGAGCCTGCAACTCGATCCGTCGCACGCGCTCCAGGTGGTGATGCGCATGTCGCCAACAAAGAGCGATGCTTTCGATGGCTTCCGGGTGCCGGACGGCTTCAACGATTTTGCCAGCACCTCGCTTTCGCTGACGCTGTTCCATTTCGACGAGTTCATGCGTGACGACACCTGGGGCGCGGTCGAAATCGTGCTGGACGGTGCGCCGAGCGCCGTGCCGGAACCAGCCACCGGCATGCTGCTGCTGGCCGGCCTGGCCGGATTCGCCGTGCGGCGCCGCCGCGTCTGACGCCACCTCGAGCGCGCGCCGGCTGTGGGGCGCGCTCGGCCAACGCGTTTGGGTATACTCGCCCCATGCCCGCTTCGCAAAAATATCCCACCACACCAGACGGCCGCTACTTCGTGGTACGCGACCGACTCTGGCGCACCAGCAATCCGGATCTGGCGCCCGATGTGCGGCAAGCGCTGGTCGACCAGCTGATGACGGCGCGGCGCGAGGTCGGCCTTGCGCTCAAGGCGCGCGACCCGGGCGCCGAGCGCAGCGCACGCGCGGCAGTCGACGATGCCAAGCGCGCGCTCGGCGAGCGCGGGCCGGTGTGGTGGACCGACGGCGCGCCCGACTTCAACCGGCGCATTGTGGCCAATACGCCTTACGCCGGCTGGTACGCTTCGCTCGCGCAGGGCGAAGCGGCTTGATCCGGGCCGGCAGCAACCGGCCCGCTCAGGCAGGTGTCGGATCGACGCTCGCCGCATCGCTCGCCGTATCGCGCACCGTTCCCCGGCCGGCCAGGCAGATCGCGATGCCGAACACGATCTCGATCACGCCGCCGGCGAAGGCGCCGGCCGCCATCGATGCGCCCGACCGCGCAAGCAACATGCCGGCGCCGGCCAGCACTGCGGCGAACACCCAGTACAGGCGCATCCCGTACAGCGTCGCGAAGGTCAGGTAACGCCCGCCGATCATCAACAGCATCGCCGGGAAAAACAGCTCACTGCGCCACAGCGACACGCCGTACGCCAGTGCGCAGCCGAACATCAGCCACAGCGTGTTTTCCATCCCCAGCGGCGCCAGCGGATTGCCGCGCGTATGGGCGCCGCGCCGTCCCAGCAGTTTGCACAGCAGCACGCCGATGGGATGGATCAGCATGCCGCCAACGAACAGCGTCAGCACCGTCTGCTGCGGCGTTCCTGCCAGCGCCACCGCGCCTGCCGCCAGCCAGGCCGAACCCGACACCAGCACGCCCGGTCCGCCGCGCCAATACACCTGGCGCAGGTCCCGCTGCGCTTCGCCGATCGTCCAATCCTGTTGTTTCATCCTGCCTGTCTCCTTGATCGATGCGCCGTCATGCCAGCCAGCGCCAGATGCCCGCCGGCCAGCCGGCCAGCGGTCCGTGGGCCCATGATGCGAGCAGCCATACCGCCACCCCGCCCGCCAGCGCGTGCATGCCAAACTTGCCGAAGCGCGCCCGGCGCTGGATAACGGCGACAAACGGCAGATAGCTGGTGCGGCTTTGCCACGCATGCCAGCCGGCCGGATCGGCGCCCGCCTTCCTGCGCTCTTGCAGCGCGGCGCCGACCAGCGCCAGCACGATGATGGCAATCGAGACGATGATGTTCTTTGCAACAGGATGGACCAGGATGTGCGCCACGCCCCAGATGGCGAAGGCCCACATCATCGGATGGCGGGTGAGCGCATACACGCCGTGCGCCTCGGCGCTGGCGGCAGTAGCGGCCGCGCCCGGCGCTGCCGGATTGCGCACCAGGGAGCCGAGCAGCAGGATCGAAGCCGCCAGCATGGCCAGCGTGGCGAGGCCCCACAAACCGTCGCCGACCGGCCACCAGGGCACGCCGACAGGCGCCTGGCGATAGGCGTGGACCAGGAAACCGAGGGTGGCGACCGCGACCAGCGAATAGAGCAGCAGGAAGACCTTTTCGCCGAGGATCGACACCAGCGGCCGGCGCAGGGGATGGGACAACAGAAAATGGGTGCCGACGAACGCGATCGCTGCCGCCAGCACGGTGTCCAACGCCGCCATCGAACGCCTCCTGTTGTGGGTCGCCGTGCGCCGTGCAGGGCACGCGCGCATCGGACTGTAACAGAGAACGTTACCGTTTCATCAAGCGCGCGACGAGATTATGCGTCGTAGTTAGATGAATATACTTGAAGCGTTCAGCTCAAGTCCAGACTGAGCTTGCTCAGAACGGCCCAGGTGATGAACCCCAACACCAGCAGCGCCACCACGAAGGCCGCTACCACCTTGACGGCGCCGCGCAGCACCTCGCGCTTGTCGGTCTCCTTGCCCTTCTTCGCCTGATCGTAATGCCACTTGACGGCGAAGAACATGCCCGTGCCCAGCACGAGAATCTTGAAGGTGAAGAAAACGATAGGGAACCATTCCATGATTTGCGTATTTTCCTGGCGATTACTCGGCACTATTTATCTTGCGGCGCCCTGCCTCGCACGCTGCATCGGCAGCTTGATGCTTCGGCAAAGGTGGTTTTGCTGCACACTTTGGGGCATTCTACGAAAAAACAATTTCCATACATTGAGACAAAATGTCCCAGTTGAAAGCCATACAAGATGAAGCATTGCCAGGCTGGCTGCCGCGCTTGACCAGGCAAGGCGGTCCCCGCTTCCTGCAGATAGCGGATGCGTTGCAGGCGGCGCTGGCGGACGGAGCGCTGCAACCGGGTGACCGCCTGCCGCCGCAGCGCCAGTTGGCAGCACAGCTGGAGGTCGACCTGACCACGATCACGCGCGCCTACGCCGAAGCCAGACGCCGCAATCTGCTGGAGGGGCGCGGCGCGCGCGGCACCTATGTCGCGGCGCCGAAAGTCGAATCGAGCCCGATCCTCGACCTGAGCATGAACACCCCGCCGCCGCCGGATGGCGTGGACTTCGACGACCTGATGAAACAGGGTTTGTCGCAAGTGCTGATGCGGGCCGATAGCGAACGCTCGATGACTTACCATCTGGGCGGTGGCAGCGACGCCGACCGCAAGGCCGGCGCCACATGGCTCGAACCGATGTTCGGCCATCTCGACGCCAGCCAGCTGATCGTCTGTCCGGGTGCGCAAGCGGCGATCGCCGCATCGATCCTGGCGCTGTCCGAGCCTGGCGACGCGATCCTGGCAGAGCCGGCGACCTATCCTGGTTTGCGCGCCGCGGCGATTCAGTTCGGCCGGCGCCCGGTCGCGGTGCAAGCCGACCAGCATGGGATGGTCCCCGAGATGCTCGAGGACGCGTGCCGCCGGCACCGGCCGGCGCTGGTCTACCTGAATCCGACACTGCAGAACCCGACCGCCATCACCATGCCGCAGCGCCGGCGCAAGGAACTTGCCGCGATCGCGCAGCGCTGCAATGTGCGCATCGTCGAGGACGATCCCTACTGGCTGCTTGCCGACGCCGCGCCGGCGCCGATTGCCACGCTGGCGCCAAACCAGGTGCTGTATATCTCGACCCTGTCCAAATGCCTGACGCCCGGCCTGCGCGTCGCCTTCGTGCTGGTACGCGACGCGCGCGAACGCGCACGTTTCCTGGCCGCGCTGCGATCCTTCGCGCTGATGGTCGCGCCCCTGACGGCGGCGCTGGCCACGCAGTGGATACTCGACGGTTCGGCGACCCGCCTGCTCGACGGCGTACGCAACGAGGCGCGCCTGCGCCACCGCATGGCGCGCGCCATTCTGGCGGGGCGCTACAGCGGTCTGGGTGACGGCCTGCACGTATGGCTCGAACTGCCGGCGTACTGGGACGCTGCAACGCTGGCGCAGGCAGCGGGCCGCGAGGGCATCGCCGTCACACCGGCGCAAGCCTTCGCCACCGGTAGCGCGTCCGTGAATGCGATCCGCATCTCGCTGGGCAGCATCAAGGACCGCGGCCGCTTGCAGGCCGGCCTGCAACGGCTGTCGCACCTGCTCGCGCGCCGGCCCGAGTCGTTCAGCGCCCCGGTGGTGTAGCCCCTTAATCGAACCTGCGCTGCAGCGTCAGCAACATCGCCCCCGCCACACCGATCCACATCACGATCCAGAACAGGTCCTGCCCGGCCAGCAGCGCGGCCTGGCGTGCCAGCTCGGCGCCGGTATCAAACGCTTTTTCGCCCAGGCGCGACAGGTGCAGCGCGGTGCGTTCCTGCAGGGCGACATTGGTCGCTCCGACGCCCAGCGCCAGCCCCACCTGCCCCAGCATGTTCTTCAACTGCTGCGCATGCGAGAACACCACATTGTCCATCTGCAGATCCTTGAACGAGTGAATCGCGGTGGTCGCCATGCCCAGCGTCAGGAAGCCGCCGAACAGGCCAAGCCAGAGCAGCAGCGCGTCCCATGCATACGCACGCGGATCGAGCGTGGCGAAGCGCCAGCCCAATAGCGCCAGCATCGCGAACCCGGTCACGTAAAAGCGCGTCGGATGCGGATTTTTCTTGACCAGCTCCAGCATCACGACGAACACGATCACGGTCGACAGCAGCCCGATGCCCTGCAGCTCGCCGGCCTGCTGCAAGCCGACGCCCAGGCCCTTTTGCACCAGTTGCGGCAGCAGCGTGTTCACCATGCCCAGCACCGCGTAGCACACCGCGAAAATGACCAGGCCCAGGCGATAGCGCGCGCTACCCAGGATGTGCAGGTGCAGGAACGGCCCCTTGCGCCGCGCATGCAGCAACCCGAACGCCGCCAGCAACGCCAGCCCCAGTGCCAGGTGGAGCATCAAAGGTGCACGTTCGCCGTGCCAATCGTAGGTCAGGTGCTGCAGCGCGAACAGGGTCACCGCCGCGCCAGCGCCCAGCAGCACGCCATCGAACAAGTGCATGCGGGTCGGCGTGCCGTCCAGCGTCACTGCATCCTGCGGCAGCCAGCGCGCGGCCAGCGCGGCGCCGCTCGCGGCGAGCAGCGCCAGCATCAGGAACATGCCGCCCCAGGCTTCGTGTTCGATCATCTTGGCCGCCAGCCACGGTCCCGCCGCCAGCCCGCCCGACAAGGCCGCGCCAAAGGCGGCGATGCCCTGCAGGCGCTGCGGCGACGGTGGAATCAGGTTGACCATCATGCGCGATACGGTCATGAACACGCCGCCGCCCATCGCCATCAACAGCCGTCCGCCGGCGAATTGCAGCACGCTGGCGCTGGTGGCGCACAGCCAGGCGCCAATCAGGTAGACCAGCACCGCGGCAAGCAGATAGCCGCGCCAGCCGAGGCGCTGCAGCAGCACCGTCATCTGCGAGATCGACAGCACTGCCACTGCCGCATACAGCGCCGAAACGGTGGCGTATTCCTCGGGCGAGGCGCCTATGTGGCCCATGATTACCGAGGCGGCCAGCACCGTCATCCCGGTGGTCAGGAACTCGATGAAGTTGAAGACGAAAATCGACGCCAGCAGCGCCGGCCGCGGAGTCGCCACGTTACTTGCGGTGCTCATCGCGGCCCCTCAGCGCGCCGCCACCGCGCCCGGCTGGCCGAGCGCGCGCCGGATCGCGTCTTCGGCGCCATGGGATTCGGTCTCGAACACCACCGTGTGATACTGCTGGCGCACGGCCCCGGCTTGCATCAGCGTATGCCCTTCACGCCTGGTGGTATCAATCGCCACCTGCATCGACAGGCCGAGACGCAGCGGATGCGCAGTCAGTTCGACCGGGTCGAGCGCGATGCGCACCGGCACCCGCTGCACCACCTTGATCCAGTTGCCGGTCGCATTCTGCGCCGGCACGGCGGCAAACGCGGCGCCGGTGCCCGCTTCCTGGCCCACCACGCGGCCGTGGAATACCACGTCCTTGCCGTACACGTCGGCGGTGACATGCACCGGCTGGCCGATGCGCACGTCGCGCAATTGCGTCTCCTTCAGGTTGGCCGTGACCCACATCTGGTCCAGCGGCACGATCGCCATCAGCGGCGCGCCCTGCGCCACGCGCTGGCCGATCTGCACGTTGCGGCGCGCGACGATGCCGCCCACGGGCGCCGCCAAGGTGGTGCGCGCCAGTTGCAGCGCCGCGTCGCGCACCTGCGCGATCGCGGCCGCCACGTCGGGGTGATTTTCGACCGTGGTGCCGTCGACCAGCGCGTTGGCCGAACCGACCTGCTGGCGCGCGGCAGTGAGTGCAGCGCGCGCGCCGGCCACTGCGTCCTCGGCGTGGCGGATGTCTTCGCCCGACACGGCCCCGGTGTCGGCCAGCTTACGGCGGCGATCCAGGTCGCTGGCGGCCTTGCCCAGGTCGGCCTCGCGTTGCAACACAGTGGCGCGCAAGCCGCTTACGCCCGCGAACTGGGCGCGCACCTGGCGCGCCGAACGGGCCAGCGCGGCTTCGGCGCGGTCCAGCGCTAGCCTGGCGTCGACTTCGTTCAGCTGCACCAGGGTTTCGCCGGGCCGCACGAAATCGGTGTTGTCGGCGCTGATGCGGGTGACGGTGCCGCCCACCTGCGGCGTTACCTGCACCAGGTTGCCCTCGACGTAGGCGTCTTCGGTATGCTGGCTGTTCCAGCCGATGCCGAGCACGTCGGGCGACGACCAGGCAATGCCGGCCACGGCGGCGGCGATTGCGGCCAACAGGCCGATGGCGAGTTTGCGGCGGCCCTGGGCCGGCGCAGCGGGGTTATTGTTGTCCATAGGGTTCCTTGTTTTATTTGCCGGGCGCGGCGTCGGCTTGATAGCCGCCGCCCAGCGCGCGCACCAGGTTCAGGTCGAGCTCGTTGGCGCGCGCTCCCAGTTCGGCCTGGCCGCGGCGCTGCGCCACCACCTGGGTCTCGGCGATCAAGACCTGCACGAAGTTACCGAGCCCGGCGCGATAGCGCTGCTCGGCCAGGTCGTAGGCCTGCTCGGCTGCTTTAAGTGCTCGATCTTGCTCGTTGACGCGCTGGCCGAGCCAGCGCAGCGAGGTCAGTTGCGCGGCCACGTCGCGCAGCGCTTCGAGCACCGCGCCGTTGTACTGCTCGACTGCCAGGTCGTAGTCGGCATTGCGCGCGGCCAGGTTGCCGCGCAGGCGGCCGCCATCGAGCAGCGGCAATGTGAACAAGGGCCCGGCGCCGAAGGTGCGGCTGCCGCCCTGCACCAGGCTGTCAAAACCCAGGCTACCCAGGCCGGCCGAGACACTCAGGTTCAGGCTCGGATAGAACTGGGCCCTGGCGACATCGATCTCGCCGCTGGCCGCTTCCACCTGCCAGCGCAGCGCCACCAGCTCCGGGCGCCGCCCGAGCAGGGCCGCCGGCAGGTTGGCCGGTACGCCGGGGGCACGCTGCAACTGCAGTTCGGGGCGCGCAATGCTGTCCGCCGCATCCTGGCCCTGCCCGCTCAAGGCCGCAATCTGGCCGCGTGCCAGCGCAATCGCTTCGTCCAGCGCCGCGATCTGGCCGCGCGCGGCGGGCACGCCGATCTCGGCCTGGCGCAGTTCGGCGCGGCTGTCGAGTTGGGCCGCTACGCGCTGACTCACCAGGTCGAGGATGCGGCTGCGCTGGCGCAGCTCCTGCTCGGCCAGGTCGCGCAGCGCGAACAGGTGGTCCAGTTGCAGATAGGCCCGGGTGACGGCGACCGACACCGCCAGCGTTGCCGCCTGCGCTTCGGCCTGGCGCGCGTTCACGCGGCCGGCGGCGGCGTCGAGCGCGGCGGCGTTCTTGCCCCAGAAATCGACTTCGTAGCCGAGCACGACCCCGGCGTCGTTAGCCCATTGCCAGCTGCCGGCCAGGGGTTTCGGCACGCTACCGTTTTCGCTGTAGCGCTGGCGCGCAGTGCGCAGCGAGGCGCCGGCCTGCGGCGAGAGTGCCGAGCCGACCACGCCTTCGAGCGCGCTGGCCTGGCGCACGCGCGCCAAAGCCACCGCCACCGTCGGGCTGCCGGCGCGGGCGCCTTCGACCAGTCGATCGAGCTGCGGGTCGCCGTAGGCGCGCCACCAGTGCTGGGCCGGCCAGGCCGCGACTTCGGTCGTCAGCGAACCGATAGCGCGCGATGAATTGGCGGCGAGCGCCGCGTCATGCAGCCCGGCGCGCGGGGTTTGCGGCCCCATCGAGACGCAGCCGGCCAGCAGCAGCGCGGCAGAACCGGCAGCCAGGCGGGCAAGGCGCCGGCCCGGAAAAGTGGAATGAAGCATGGTTTGCCCCGGCAGAAGAATCGGAATGCCGAAGCTTAGTTGCTCTACGTCATGAAGGCCATGCCGCCGCAGGCATGCGGGTCATGCAGATTGTGCATAGTGCGGCGCGCGCGGCGGCGCCGCTGCGTCTTGATCGTCGTCGCCGAGCGTGGTGCGCACGAAGTCGCGCAGCCAGACATTGGCCGGATCGCGGTGGCTGCGCTCATGCCAGTACAACGCCAGCTGCAGCGGCGGCAACTCGATCGGCAAGTCGGCCAGCACCAGGCCAAGGTCGCGCGCGAGCGGGCGCGCCAGCCGGCGCGGAATGGTGGCGATGGCGTCGGTGTGCAGCGCGATGTGGGCGGCCGACGTGAAACTCGGCACATGGCACAGGATGCGCGATGGTTCGAGCAGGGCTTCGAGCTTGCGCGTGATGGCGCCGTTATGGTGGCTGGTGTGCTCCATCTCGATCAGCACGTGGCGGTGGGCCAGGAAGGCATCGCGGTCGAGCCGTCCGGCGCAGGCGTGGTTGGGCCGCATCAGGCACGCATATTCGTCCTGCCACAGGCGGCGCTGGCGGATATTGTTGACCAGGTGCGGAAAGCGGCCGATGGCCAGGTCGATGTGACCGCGTTCGAGTTGCTGCTCGAGCGAGCCGGGGTCGATGTGCACGCTGCGCAGGCCGATGCCGGGGGCGCCGCGCTCGAGCTGCGCCAGGCCGTCGAGCAAGCGAGGCAGGATGTGCACCACCGCGCCGTCGACCATGTACAGGCCGAACGAGCGGCCGGCCGTGGCCGGGTCGAACACGGCGGGACCGCCTTCGAGCTGGCGCGCGGCGTCGAGCACCGCCGCCACCGGGCCGGCCAGCTCCAGGGCGCGTGCGGTCGGTTGCATGCGCTGGCCGGCGCGCACCATCAGCGGGTCGCCGAAATGGCGGCGCAGCCGCGCCAGCGAACGGCTGACGGTGGGCTGGGTCATGCCGAGCAGTTCGGCGGTGCGGGTCAGGCTGCCCTCGCGCAGCAGGCAGTCGAGGATACGCAGTTGGGACAGGTCGGGAATCACGCGCGCATCATAGCATTGCGCTACCCTGGCCCGCGATCCCCTGCAGCCGGACTTCAGCCGTGCAGCACTTTGCGCAGGGTGCGCGACAGGTCTTCGGCCGAGAACTTGGCCACGTACGCATCGGCGCGCACGTTCCTGACGTGTTCCTCGTTGGTGGAACCCGACAGCGACGAGTGGATCACCACCGGCAGGTTGCTGAAGCGGTTGTTCGACTTGATCGAGCGGGTCAGCGTGAAGCCGTCCATCTCGGGCATCTCGAGGTCGGTCAGCACCAGGGCCACACGGTCGTACACGGTGCGGCCTTCGGCTTCGGCGGCGGCGGCGATGGTGTTGAGCTGGTCCCAGCACTCCTTGCCGCTCTTGGTCATGATGAACGGCAGGCCCATCGCATCCAGGCCCTGCTCGATCAACGCGCGCGCCACCACCGAGTCGTCGGCGGCCAGGATCACGCTGCCCGGCTTGATGCTGATCTTGGCGCCCACCGCCTGGTCGAAGTTCTCGCGTTCTTCGCTCGGGTTCAGCGTGCGCAGGATGGTCTCCACGTCGAGCACCTGGGCCAGGCGGCCCGGCACGCCGTCCTGCTCGGGCAGGCGCGCAATCGAGGTCACCATGCCGCTGCCGGCGCTGTTCTCGGCCGACATCACCTGGTTCCAGTCCAGGCGCACGATCTCTTCCACGCTTTCGACCGCGAAGGCCTGGGTGGTGCGGGCGAATTCGGTGACCAGCATGATGTTCAGGCCGGTCTTGGGCGTGACGCCGGCGATACCCGGCAAGTCGAGCACCTGGATGATCTGGCCGCGCAGGTTGACCACGCCCAGCACGTGCCTGGGCGCGCCGGCCACGCTGGTGATCTCGGGCATGGCCACGATCTCGCGGATCTTGAACACGTTAATACCGAACAGCTCGTTGTGGTTGCCCTGATCGTCGCCACCGAGGCGGAACAACAGCAGCTCGAATTTGTTGCTGCCCGTCAGATTGCTGCGCTCGTCGACTTCTTGTTGAACCGATTTCATGTCCTGTCCTGGAAAATATAATGCTGTCGGGAAACCATTGTAGACGCGCCGGTCGCCCTCGAAGCATAGGTGCTGTCAAAATCCCCACCGTTAGTGCCAAAAAACCACGAAATGTCACATGGGCGGAGCTATGCTGACATACAGCCAAGTCTAAAGCGGCGATTTGATTATCTAGACTACACCGAACGCGTAATACACGGCGATTACCACGAACACCGCGGCAGTCTTGATCAGCGTGACGGCGAAGATGTCGCGGTACGCTTCGCGGTGCGTGAGGCCAGTGACCGCCAGCAGCGTGATCACGGCGCCGTTGTGCGGCAGCGTGTCCATGCCGCCGCTGGCCATCGCCACCACCCGGTGCAGCACCTCGAGCGGAATCTGCGCCGCCGCCGCGCTCGCGATGAACAGGTCGGACATGGCGGCCAGCGCGATGCTCATCCCGCCCGAGGCCGAGCCGGTGATGCCGGCCAGCGAACTGACCGAAACCGCCGCATTGACCAGCGGATCGGGGATGCTCTTCAAGGCGTTGCCGACCACGATGAAGCCGGGCAGCGCCGCGATCACGCCGCCGAACCCGTATTCGGACGCCGTGTTCATCGCCGCCAGCAGCGCCCCGCCCACCGCTGCCTTGCTACCCTCGGCGAAGCGCTGCGCCACGCGCTTGAAAGCGGTGACGACCACGAACAAAATCCCCAGCAGCAGCGCCGCCTGCACCGCCCAGATCGCGGTCACGGTCTTGACGGTGGTGGTGACCGGCGTCGTGATGCCCGGCAGGATCTCGGGCGGCACGGTGTAGGTGTCCATCCCGTACCACTGCGGGATCATGCGCGTGAAGGCGAAGTTGGCCGCGCCCACCAGCAGCAGCGGCAGGATCGCCAGCAGCGGATGCGGCAGGTTGCCCGACTCGACCCGTTCCGGTTCGTTGCGCAGCGCCGCGCCATAGCCTTCGCCCTTCGCCAGCGCCGAGCGGCGCCGCCATTCGAGATAGGTCAGGCCGACTGCGACGATGAAGATCGCGCCGGTCACGCCAAGGATCGGTGCGGCCCATGAGGTGGTCTGGAAGAAGGTGGTCGGGATGATGTTCTGGATCTGCGGCGTGCCGGGCAAGGCGTCCATCGTGAACGAGAACGCGCCCAGCGCGATGGCGCCCGGCAACAGGCGCTTGGGGATATCGCTCTGGCGATACAGTTCGGCCGCAAACGGGTACACCGCGAACACCACCACGAACAGCGACACCCCGCCATAAGTCAGCAGGGCGCACACGGCGACGATCACGGCGTTGGCGCGCGAACTGCCGATGTAGCGGATCGCGGCGGCCACGATCGACTCGGAGTAGCCGGACAGCTCGATCACCTTGCCGAACACGGCGCCGAGCATGAACACCGGGAAGTACAGCTTGACGAAGCCCACCATCTTTTCCATGAAGATGCCGGAAAAGACCGGCGCCACCTGGGCCGGATCGGTAAGCAGCACCGCGCCCAGCGCGGCGACCGGCGCGAACAGGATGACGCTGTAGCCGCGGTAGGCGGCAAACATCAGGAAGGCCAGCGCGGCGAGCACGATCAGGAATGACAAGAGGCCTCCGATGGGGTCACTGAGTGGATGCGCCCATTATAGGAAGCGGCGCGCCGCCTGCCGAGCGGCGCGGGCGTCGGCGTGCCATTTCATGCATCGCGCATCGGCGCCTGTGGCTTTCTTCGCTTGCGCCACGTTGTCGTCGGCCGGCGGCGCGTGCGAACCGGCGACCAGCTGAACAGCCGCAGGGCGTGGCGGCGCTGGACGAACTGGGTGTCGGGCCGGCGTTCGAAGCGATCAGCGTGCCGAGCGCGCGCCTGGCCGGCCGGTGCGACCGTGGCTGGACCCTGGTCGACATCCCCTACCGCGACCTGCAGGCGGCGCGCCGTCAGCCGCTCGGCGCTGGGCGCGGTGTTCGAACGCGAGTGCCGGCGCCTCGGCGTGCGCCTGCATTTCGGCTGCGATGTGAATGCCATCGCCACGTCGACGCCGCCGGCCCCTTGGAAGGTCTGCAACGCTACTCGCGCGGCCGTCTGCGCACGGTGCGCGCCTGCCAGGCCCTCAGTCGCGCGCTGACGCCCTGCTTCCAGCGCGGCGGCGCGGGATTGTGGCGCGACCTGCTGTTCGCCGGCGCGCGGGCAATGCCGGGCAGCCGCTATCTCATGCACCGCAGTATTGCGGCGCCGCGCCGTTGCGTGCGCCAGTCCTGGGCCGCGAACAGTCCAACGTTAGAATAACGATTGCTGGGTGGTGGCGAAACGCGCGAAGCTGTCGCCCAGGAACGGCAAAATCGCGTCCGCCACCGGCTCGAGCTGGCGCGTCAGGTAGTGTTCGTAGTCGATCTGCGCGCTGCGCACTTCCATCGGTTCCGGGCCGGCCAGCGTCATCACATAACGGATCCAGCCGCCCTTGCGGTACAAGGCCGAGCGGCCGTGCTTGATGAAATGCTCGTCCGCCATGCGCGCCGCGCGCACGTGCGGCGGCACGTTGCGCTGGTACTCTTCGAGCGGGCGGCGCAAGCGCTTGCGATACACCAGCAAATCGTCCGACTCGCCGGCCAGCAGGCGCGCCACCGTGTCGCGCACATAGTCCTCGTAGGGTTCGTTCCTGAAGATGCGCTCGTACAGCCCTTGCTGGAATTGCTGCGCCAGCGGGGTCCAGTCGGTGCGCACCGTTTCCAGCCCTTTATAGACCATCTCCTCGCCGCCGTCTTTCGTCGCCGCCAGCCCGGCATAGCGCTTCTTGCTGCCTTCGTCCGAACCGCGCACGGTCGGCATCAGGAAGCGCCGGAAGTGCACGTCGTATTCCAGCTCCAGCGCGCTGTCGAGTTTCAACTCATCCTGCAAGTGCGCGCGCCACCAACTGTTGACATGCTCGACCAGCGTGCGCCCGATGCGGCGCGCCTGGTCTTCGTCGTGCGGCGCGCCAAGCCAGACAAAGGTCGAATCGGTGTCGCCGTAGATCACCTGGTAGCCCTGCGCTTCAATCAATTCGCGCGTGCGGTGCATGATCTCGTGCCCGCGCATCGTGATCGACGAGGCCAGGCGCGGATCGAAAAAGCGGCAGCCAGTGGTGCCGAGCACCCCATAGAACGCATTCATGATGATCTTGAGCGCCTGCGAGAGCGGCGCATTGCCGTCGCGCTTGGCCGCCTCGCGCCCGGCCCACACGCCGGTGACGATGCCGGGCAGGCAGTGGCGGGTGCGCGAAAAGCGCCCGCCGCGAAAACCCGGCACGGTCGCCTCCTCGGGTTCGCATAAACCCGCGATCAACCCCAATGGATCGATCAGGAAGGTGCGAATGATCGACGGATACAGACTTTTGTAGTCCAGCACCAGCACCGAGTCGTACAGGCCGGAGCGCGAATCCATCACAAAGCCACCCGGGCTGTCGGCGCCGGCGACGTCGCCGATGTTTGGTGCGACGTGTCCCTGGCGGTGCAGCTGCGGCAGATACAGGTGCTCGAACGCCGCCACCGAACCGCCGCTGCGGTCGACCGCAAGGCCGGTCACGCTGGCGCGCTCCAACAGAAAGTCCATCAGCTTAGCCTTGGCGAAGATGCGCGTGACCAGCTCGCAATCCTTCAGGTTGTACCAGGCCAGTGCCGGCTTGTCGTGCGCGAACATGCGGTCGATTTCGGCCATGCGGTCGTGCGGGTTGTGAATGGCCTTGCCTTCCCCGAGCAGCGTCTGCGACACGTTCTCGAGGCTGAACGAAGGGAAGCTCCAGGTGGCCGAGCGTAAGGCCTCGATACCGTCGATGACCAGGCGTCCGGCGATGCAGACGAAATAGTGTTCGCCCTGGCCGCCACGCTGTGTGCCAACATCGCGCCACTCCATCGCGCTGCCGTCGCGGCCCAGGCGCAGCGGGTGATTGAACTTGTCGGCCTGCTTTTGCAGCACGCGCAGGTCGAACTGGATCACGTTCCAGCCGATGATGGCGTCCGGGTCGTGGCGCACGAACCATTCTTCGAGCTTCTCAAGCAGGTCGCGCCGGGTGGCGCAGTATTCAAGGTCGAAGTCGCTGCCGATGTCAGTGCGCGCGTCGGTTCGATTCGGTTCGCCCAGCATGTAGACCTGGCGCTGGCCGCAGCCTTCCAGTCCGATGCAATACAGCTCGCCGTGGATGGTGGTCTCGATGTCGAGCGACACGGTCCGAATTGTCGGCCGATAGCCCGGCGCCGGTTTCAGGTGTCCGTCCACCAGCCGCCGCGCGTCGCCCTCCTGCGCGCGTCCCGTGAAGCTGGCCGGGGCGGTGATGAAGCGCTCCATCAGATAGCGTTCGGTCGGGCGCACGTCGGCCTCGAACACGTCGACGCCGTGTTCGCGCAGGCGCTTTTCGATGCGCAGCAAGTGGCGATACTTGCGACAGTACAGGCCGAGCACGGGACGATGGCGGAAGTCGAGCAGCGATAGCGCCTTCAATTCCCATCCGCGTTCGGCCTGCAACAGAGATTCGACCGTGGCGCGTTGTTCTGCGGGGATGAAAGCGACCGGCGTTTGCAGCGGCAGGCGCACGCGGCGCGGGCCGTCGTCGGTGGCAAGCCAGAATTCGACTTCGCAGCCGGCCGGCGTGTCGCGCCAGTGCCGGGTCAGCAAAAATCCGGTGTCGGCGGGCGCCGTTGAAGGTGGCGTGTCCATCAGCGGTAGCGCTGCAGCTCCGCTTCGCTGAAACCGGCCTGGCGCCGCCCTTCGATGTTGAACGGCCCCTTGAGCACCGGCGCCTTGTATTGCACCGTCAGTTCGTCGTAGGTGGCGATCGGCTCCCGGCCGCGCTCGAGGCAAAGGTGCAGGTACCAGCGGTTGCCGATTTCGACGTGGCCGACTTCATCGACCAGCAGCCGGTCCAGGATCAGCGCCGCCGCCAGGTCGCCGGCCTGGGCGATCTTCTTGCGCAGCGGCGGAATCGCATCGAGCCCGCGCGCCTCCAGCGTGCGCGGCACCAGCGCCATGCGCGCCAGCACGTCGCCGCTGGTTTTCGCCACCATCTCCCACAGGCTGTCGTGGCCGGGGAAGTCGCCGTAGCCGTAGCCGAGCGTGCCCAGGTGCGTGTTGAGCATCGTGAAGTGCAGTGCTTCCTCGTCGGCCACGCGCAGCCAGTCGTGATAATACTGTTCGGGCAGACCGGGGAAGCGCCATAGCGCGTCGAGCGCCAGGTTGACCGCGTTGAACTCGATGTGGGCCAGCGCGTGGACCAGCATCGCGCGGCCCTCGGGTGTGCCCATCGAGCGGCGGCCCACCTGCAGCGGCGGCACCAGTTCGGGCTTGGCTGGACGGCCGGGGATGGAATCCGGCTCGGCAATGGCGGCGTCGATGTCGACGCGGGCATGTCCCGCACGCGCGGCGGCCGCCAGCGCGGCTACGGCGTCGGCCTTGGTGGCGGGATCGGTTTCCAGCAGCGCTTGCAGTGCGCCGGCGCGCAGTTCCATGATGGTATCTGGTCGGTCTAAAAGCGGCATTTTACCGAATGCGGGTTCAGCGTTGCCAGGGCGACGGCGATTGGCGCCGATTACAGCGGCAAAATAGGAATGCCGTTCAGCCTGAACTGAACGCCATTTCATCTCGCGTGTGAATTTACCCAGCGAGACAGGCTGGATACTTTCTCGTGTCTGCCGCGTGCTGCAACCGTTGAACGCTTGCTTCAACGCGGTCGGCAACGATTCGAGGTCGATCCGCTGCTTACGCAATTCGACCTTCAAACGCTCGATCCTGCACCTGGATGCCCCGGAAACCCATCCGAAGAAGGGTCGGACCCCGGTCCTTTGCATCAACGGGATGCCCTTCGGTCTCGTCTTGCGACCCGCCTTCGATGCCGTCAATTTGCAGATATGCGTTGATTGCCATCCAGGCTACATCTGCCGGAAATGATGCGCATACACCGGGCTGACGCGCGGCTTCTCGGCGCGCTGGCGCAGTGTCAGCATCACCTTGCCCAATTCGTCGCGCGCCGCGCTCTGCACGCACTCCATATTGACCACGGTGCCGCGGTTGATCTGCACAAAGCGCTTTTGGTCGAGCTGCGCCATCAGTTCCTTGAGCGGCACCCGGATCAGCGCTTCGGCGTCGGCGGTGACGACATTGACGTACTTGTCGACCGCCTGGAAGAACACCACCTCTTCCACCGGGATCATGCGCACCACGCTGCCGACCGCGGCGCGGATGGTGCTCAAACGCTCGGGCGCGTTCGAAGCAGCCGCCTGGGGCAACAGCGCTTGCAGTTGCCCGAGCAGTTGACCGATGGCGTCGGCGCCCTGGGCTTCACGCGTCTGTTCGCGCGAATCGAGCAGCATGCGCAGCCGCTCAACCGTCTTGCCCAGCCGCGCGGCGCTGACAGGTTTGAGCACATAGTCGGCCGCTGCCTGCTCGAAGGCCTGCACGGCGTAGTCGTCGAACGCGGTGACGAACACGATGTGCGGAAAACGCGTGGCGCCATCCCAGCGCTCCGCCAGTTCCTCGGCCGCTTCCAGGCCGGTCTGGCCCGGCATGCGGATATCCAGGAACAGGATGTCGGGCCGCAGCGCCAGCGCCTGTTCGACGGCGGCCAGGCCGTTCGGTACGCTGGCGACGATCTCCAGCTCGGGCCAGCACTGCGCCAGGGTGCGCGCCAGCGTGGCGGCCAGAATCGGTTCGTCTTCTGCGATCAATGCGCGCGCAATCATGCGCTCTCCAAAGGTAAGGTCAGGCGGGCCAGCGTGCCGTGCGGCTGCGCTGGAAGAATCTCGAGTGCGGCGCGCGCACCGTACAGGCCGTCGAGCCGGTCGCGCGTGGTGGCGACACCGACACCGCTGCCGCGCGGTGCGTGCGGCTGGCCAAGCCCAAGCCCGGTGTCCGTCACCGTGATGGTCAGCCGGCCGCTGTCGGCGTGCGCTTCGATCACGACTTCGCCGCCATCGACCTTCGGCTCCAGGCCATGCACGATGGCGTTTTCCACCAGCGGCTGCAGCAACATGGTCGGCAGACGCGCCGTGCGCAGCGCCGGCGCCAGCTCGAGCCGGTACGCGAGCCGCTCACCCATGCGCACGCCCATCAGCCCAAGGTAAGCGCGCATGGCGTCGAATTCGGCGTCGAGCGTGGTCTGCTCGGAGCGCGACACACTGAGCGTGGCGCGCAGGTACTGGATCAGCTGATCGAGCATCTCGCCGGCGCGGGTCGGATCGATCGCGATCAGGCCCTGCAGGTTGGCCAGTGTATTGAACAGCATGTGCGGCTCGATCTGGGCCTGCATCAGGCGCAGTTGCGCTTGCAGGGCCTGGCGTTCCTGGACCTCGGCGCGCAGGCGCTCGGCGGCATGCTCGGCCTCGGCGCGGCGCAGGCGCTCGCGGTGCCGCACCAGCACCGTCATGAGGCTGGTGCCGGCCAGGGTGAACAGGATCATGCTGGCGCTGCCGCGCGACGGATATTCGGCCAGCGTGGGCGTGCGGATCCCGAGCAGCAGGCCGGCCACCCGGGTGCCGGTAAAGTGCGCGATCGGCGCCACCATCATTGCCAGCAATAGAAACCACGCCCATTCGCGTCCGCGCCAGACCGGCCGGTCCCAGAACAGCAGGCGCGCGCCGTTGAGCAGCACGAAAGCGACGGCGCCGATCAGCACCGAGAACACCATATTCTCGAGGAACACCTCCGGTTTGCCGATCACCAGCGTGATCAGGGCCGCCAGGAAGGTGCTGCCGACAATCATCAATGGCAGCTCGGCGACCATGCGTCGCATACCGGAGCGTGGAACGGTCGTGGTTTCGGTCATGGCAGTGGCAATGGACATGCAGCCTCGGTTGATAAGTAAACAACGATGCGGTCCATTGTGCCCAGCAAGACGCGCGCGGACAAGTCCATTGCGACGAGGTCGTGAAATCGGGGCGCCAACGCGCTGTCAGGTCGACCGACCCGCCATCGCTGTCCATACGCGCAGGGCGCGGCAAGCAGTTGACCACGCTCGCGCCGCCTGTCATATTGCCATTCTTTCTATCCAGTGGAACCTTCGCCCATGCGTCACATCGTCTCCGCCCTTGCCCTTGCCGCCTTCGCCACCTCCTCGAGCGCGCTGGCCGAAGCCCCACGCGCCGTGGCGCCCGACGCCCTGACCTCCAGCATCTCGGCCAACTCGCTGCGCGGCCACCTGTCGTTCCTGGCGTCCGACCTGCTGGAAGGCCGCGGCACCCCATCGCGCGGCGTCGACCTGGCGGCCGAATACATCGCGGCCCAGTTCCGCCGTGCGGGCCTGGAGCCGGCCGGCGACGACGCGTACTTCCAGAGCGCCAACTGGCAGTTCGCGCAGCGCAAGGACGGCGACCTGGCGCTCACGGTCAAGGTGGGCGGCAAGACGCTCGCGCTGCCGGCGGGCAGTGTCAGCGGCAACTTCGTCGATCCGGTTTCGCTGGCGGCAACGCCGGTGGTTTACATGACCTGGCAGGCGGCGCTGGACGACGCGGGCGCCGCCAACGGCAAGGTGCTGGTGGTGCCGGCGGCCGCGGTCTCGGGCGCGGCGGCCCAGCTGCAGTCGAAGCTGAAATCGAAGCCGGCGCTGATCGTCATGATCGACCGCGAACGCCGCCACAGCCGCGGTGCAGGCGGCTGGTTGATCGATCCGGCCCAGCCGGTGACCAAAGGCGTGCCGCCGGTGCTGCTGCTGCATGCGGCCGATGTCGCCACCGCACTGGAGTCGAGCGCGACCTCGGGCGGCGCCACCGTCGCCGCCAACGTCGTCGCACCGCAAATCAGCCCGACCAGGCTGCGCAACGTGATTGGCGTGCTGCGCGGCTCCGACCCGGCACTGAAGAACACCTACGTCATGCTCAGCGCCCACTACGACCACCTGGGCATCCGCGACGGCGAGATCTTCAACGGCGCCAACGACGACGGCAGCGGCACCGTGTCGGTGCTGGAGATCGCGGCGGCGATGGCGGCGCAGAAGGAGCGTCCGCGCCGCAGCATCGTGTTCGTCGCACTGTTCGGTGAAGAACTGGGCCTGCTCGGGTCGCGCTACTACGCACGCAATCCGGTGTTCCCGCTGAAGGACACGGTCGCCAACCTGAACCTGGAACAGGTCGGCCGCACCGACGACAGCGAAGGCGCGCAAGTCAATTCGGCGACCATGACCGGCTACGATTATTCGACCATCGGCGCCACGCTGCAGCGCGCGGGCGAACGCACCGGCATCCGCTTCTACAAACACCCGCTCAACAGCGACCGCTATTTCGCGCGCAGCGACAACCAGGCGCTGGCCGACGCCGGCGTGCCGGCCCATACCCTGTGCGTGGCCTTCGGTTTCCCCGACTACCACGGCAAGGACGACACCTGGGACAAACTCGACTACGAGAACATGGCGCGCGTGAACCGCATGGTTGCAGTGGCCCTGCGCGACATCGCCAACGATCCGGCCAAGCCGGCGTGGACCAATGTGCCGAACGCCGCCAAGTACCTGGAAGCGGCGCGCGCGCTGCAGTCGGCCCGGTAAGGACGCATTGCATGGCGGCGCCGGCACGCGTGATGGGATTGTCGATCCGGCCGGCCGGGTCTTCGAGTCCGCTGGCGCTCGACACCATTCGCCTGGTATCCGGCAGCGGCGCCGAGCGCGACCGCCATGCCGACGCGCTGTCGCCGCGCCAGTTGCTGCTGGTCGGCGCCGACGCCTATGCGGGGTATGAGCTCGCGCCGCACGCGCTGCGCGAAAACCTGCTCTTCGATGGTGGTGTGGCGGGACTGGCCTCGGGCGCGCTGCTGCAGGTCGGATCGCAAGCACTGGTCCGGGTCATGTTCGTGTGCGAAGCCTGCGGGCAGCTGGACCGCCATGGAGAGCGACTTGCGGCGCGCATCGGACCAGAGCGCGGCATGCTGGCGCGCGTGCTGCGTGGCGGCGAGGTGCAGGTCGGCGACGCCGTGCGCAGGCTCGACGCGTCGCTTGCACCCTGGCCCGAAGACTGGCGCGAGCGCATCGCGCGCGTGCTGGACGCCGCGCCCGACGGCAGCGTGGTGAGCTACGCCCAGCTGGCGCGCCTGGCCGGTATCCAGACCAGTTACTGCCGCGCCTTTCCCTCATTGCTCAAGAAGCTCGGACCACGTTACGCGGCAAAGGCCGTAACGGCGCGTGCCGATCCCGCCGCGCCGCGCTGGGATGGCGCCGGCCTGTTCGATCCGGCGCCATCCGACGCCGCGTTGGCCGACCTCAAGCTCGCGAACCCAGCGCAGTAGCGGGCCTGGACGCCGCGCCCGGCTTCAAGCGCATCACCCCGAGCAGCACCAGCGCCAGCCCGCCCAGCTGCCAGCTGGATAACGGCTCGCCCAGCATGACCCAGGCAGCCAGCACCGTCAACACCGGCCCCAGGTTGCCGAAAGCCGCTGTCTGCGCCGGTCCGAGGCGCGCGATCGCCAGCGCCGTCCAGTAGATCGGCAGCACGGTCGAGATCAATGCCATCAGCGCGCCATTGAGCCACACCGCCGGCGGCAGCGTGGCCAGCTGCGCCGGTCGACCGGCCAGCGCGAAGTGGGTCAGCACCAGCACGCAGGCCGCGCTGCCGGCCAGACCTGCGAGGCGCATCGAGCCGATGCGTTTGACGACGGCGCCGGTGCCGATGTAGTACAAGGCATAGCTGACCGCACTGGCGAACACCCAGGCGGCGCCGGTCAGGATCTCACGGCGCCAGCCGGCCACCTGCATGTCGTGCACGAAGCCGATCCCAAGGCCCAGGTAGCACAGCGCCATCGCCTGCAGCGTGCGCGCAGCGGGCCGTTCGCCGGTGAGGATGATCTGGAAAATCAGCACCAGGCTGGGATACAAATACAGGATCAGCCGTTCGAGGCCGGCGCTGATCGTCTCCAGGCCGAAGAAGTCGAACAGGCTGGCCAGGTAGTAGCCGCTGAAGCCGAGCAGCAGGATGCGGCCGATGTCCCTGGCGCCCAGTCGATCGGCGCCGGTATCGCGCGCCAGCCATGACAGCCACAGGAACAGCGGCAGCGCGCAGCCCATGCGGATCGCCAGCAGCGTCAAGGCGTCCACCGGCGCTGCCGCATAACCGAGCTTGACGAACACCGCTTTCATGCTGAAGCCGGCGGCGGCCAGCACCGCATACAACCTGCCGTCCTGCATCCATCGCGCCAGATTCGGCATCCCCACTCCTCATTGACGGGCAAGGACTTATTCTGACGCGAAACGGTTTACCTTAGAATGCTCGGATCAGCCAGTCACCCTTCTCTCCAGGAGAAACCTTGCACGTTGAATTCACCGATCTGCGCTTATTGCTGGCGATTGCCGAAGCCGGCAGCCTGAGCAAGGCGGCGCGGCGTTTCCCGATCGCACTGTCGGCTGCCAGCAATCGCCTGCGCAGCTTCGAGCAACGCTGCGGCATCGAGATCTTTACGCGTTCGGCCGACGGCATGACGCCGACCGCCGCCGGGCGCCTGATCCTGGAGCGCGCCGCGCGCGTGACCGGCGAAGTCGAAGGCCTGAAGGACACCGTGCGCGAGCTGCGCGGCGAGCGTCGTGTGACGGTGCGCCTGGCCGGCACCACGGTGGCCATCGCCACCTTCCTGCCGGCGGCGCTCGGGCGCTTCCTGGCCGACCATCCCGAAACCGACCTGCAACTGCTCGAACACAGCAGCGTCGACGTGCTGGGCGCGGTGCGCGCGGGCGACGTCGAGCTCGGCATCCTGGATGGCAACGCCGCCAGTGACGAGGTGATCTCGCTGCCGTTTCGCAGCAACCGGCTGGTGCTGCTGGCGCCGGCCGGTCACGCGCTGGCAAATCGCAGCGCGATTCGCCTGCGCGACGCGCTCGACCACCCGTTCATCTGCCTGCCGGCCGGACGCGCCATGCAGCGCTTCGTCGAGAAGATGGCGATCAACAGCGGGCGGCCGCTCAAGATCCGGGTGCGCGCTTCGAGCTTCGACGCCATCGCGCAACTGGTGGCGGGCGGCGCCGGGATGGCCATGTTGCCGGAAACGGCCGCTGCCCGTTTTGCCAGCGAGATGCCGGTGCAGATCGTGGCCCTCGACGAAGCCTGGGCGGTGCGTGAACTGCGGGTCTGTTTTGCCGATCGCGGCGCGCTCTCGCCGCATGCCGAACGCTTGCTCGGCTATCTTGGACAGGACGGCTGAGCAGCTCATCCATTCGTTTTGAATTGTTGCGCACGATACACACAACGATCCTGAGCAACTTTTCTTAAAACGATGTAAGCTAAGTGACAACATTTACTAAAGGAGTACACGATGAAAACGACGACTATTTCGGGCATCATGCTGGCTGTGGCAGTGCTGGTTTCCGGTTGCAACAAGAACGACGGCATGGGCCCTGCACAAGAAGCAGGCAAGGCCGTCGACAACGCCGGCGCTGCGGTCGCGACCGAATCGCGCGAAGCCGTGCAAGCTGCCGACGCCGCTGCTGAACGCGCGGGCGACAAGGTCGAAGCTGCTGCCGACACCGCCGGCGCCAAGATCGACGCTGCCGGCGATCGCGCCGCTGCCGCTGCCGACCGCGCAGGCGCCCGCCTGGATGCCGCCGGCAACGAGATCAAGCAAGAATCGAAAGAAGCTGCGCAAGATGCGAAAGCTGCTGCCAGCGACGCAACCGCAGCAGCTGGCCGTAGCGTGGAACGCGCCGGCGAGAAAATGCAGGACGCGTCGAAGTAATCGTTCGACCTCGTTGTACAAGCACGTCGTTCCCGCGCAAGCGGGAGCGGCGTTTTTGCATTTGCAGCAGCGTTTTCGGAGCCTTCTTCCGATGCCATTCCTACGTACCGCATCATGTGCCGTCTTCGCCTCGGCCGTCATGGCCACCAGCGTTCACGCCCAGCTCCCTGTCCACCAGCTCGATAACGGCACGATCCGCGCAACGGTCACCGAAGCGATTGGCGGACGCCTGCTGTCGTTCGCGTTGGCGGGCAAACCGAACTTTCTGCTGGTGAACGAAGGTGCGGGCGATCCGCGCGCCAGCGTCGATGCCGCCACCGGCAACGTTGGCTATCTCGGTCACGAGGTCTGGGTCGGTCCGCAAAGCCAGTGGTGGCGGCATCAGACGGTCAATCCGGCGCGCGCCGCGGACCGGGCGCCATGGCCGCCGGACCCGTATCTGAGCCTGGCCAAGTACAGCGTCGGCAACCGCAGCGACAGGCATATTGCACTGGATAGTCCCGCCAGCCCGGTCAACGGTCTGTCGCTGCGCAAACGCTACGCGCTGGTCGACGGCCGCCCGAACAGTTTCGATCTACAGGCTGAAGCGACCAACCGGCGCGCCGATGATGTCTCCTGGGACTTGTGGTTCAACACCCGCGTGCGTCCGCAGACGATGGTCTACGTGCCGGTGGCGTCGAAGCGCGATGTGCGCATTGAACCGGCCGGCGCCCTGGGCTGGACCTTGGACGATGGCATTCTGTCGCTCGACCAGCCGCACCTGGGCCAGCCGGCGCGCAAGGGCAAGCTGTTCGCCCAGCCGGCCGCAGGCTGGATGGCGGGCTTTCACAGTGGACAGGCGTTCATCGTGCAATTCACGCACCAGCCGCGCGCCGCGATCCATCCCGAGCAGGGCCAGGTCGAGCTGTATCACGATGTAGACCCGGCCGCGCCGGGCAAAGGCCTGCTTGAAATGGAAGTGCACGCGCCCTACCTGCGCCTGCCCCCGGGCGCCAGCATGAGCGCTTCAGAACGGTGGACCATCTTGCCCTACGACGGTCCGGCCACGCGGGCGGCGCATATCGCCTTCCTGCGCCGGCAGGCGACGCAGCTCGGCCTCAAATAGAAAAACTCAGGCGCCGAACGGCGTCTCGGCCAGTCCCTGCACGCCGGGCCGCAATAGCAGCACGGCGCCGGCGTCGCGATCGGCGCCGTTTCCGGGATCGATCGACGTCACCAGCAGCGTTTTCATATCCGGCCCACCAAACGCGCACATCGACGGCTTGGCCATCGGCAGCGCGATCTCGCGATCGAGCTTGCCGTCCGGCGTATAACGCTGGACTACGCCACCATCGTTGGCACAAGTCCAGTAGCAGCCATCGGCATCGACCGCAGCGCCATCCGGCCGCCCTTTCTGCCCGGCGAGATCGAGGAACACCCGCTCGCCATGCGGCAAGCCGGCATCGATGTCGTAATCGTAGGCCCACACCAGGCGCCGCTGCGGATGCGAATCGGACAGGTACATGGTGCGCCCGTCGGGCGACCAGGCAAGCCCGTTCTGGGTCAACAGATTGGAAACCACCGGGCCATGCAGTCCGCCCTCGCGGCTGTAGCGATACAACCCACCAACCGCGCGCGCGGCGCCCATGTCCATGAACATGGTGCCGCTCCAGAAGCGTCCCTGACGATCGCAGCGGCCGTCATTGAAGCGCATCCCTTCGCCCAGCTCCGCGACAGGCGGCGCACCGAGCAGACTCGCATCGACACCGCCATCGTCGCGCAGCGCCAGGCGATGAATGCCGCTCTCCATCCCGGCCACCAGGGCGCCGTCATGCGAAGCGGCGATACAGGCCACCATCTCGGGCGCCTGCCAGTGGCGCAGCGCGCCGCCGGCATGCGCCATGCGCCAGATGCGGCGCGCCGGGATGTCGACCCAGTACCAGGCCTGCTGCCCCGCATGCCACAGCGGGCTTTCGCCGGTGGCGCAATGCACGCCGGCGACGCGTTCCAGTTCCATCGAGTTTCTCACAAGTGGGTGATCTCGCTGCGACGCGGCACCAGCGCCTTCATCACCAGCCACGCCACCAGGTAGGCTAGCGCGCAGATCGAGAACATGATCATATACCCGGTCTGCAACTGGCCGAGCGCGCCATAGTGGTCGAACAGCCAGCCACCGAGCTTGGTGAGCAGCACGCCGCCAAGGCCGCCGGCCATGCCGCCGATGCCGACCACCGAACCGACGCTGTGTTTCGGGAACATGTCCGAGACGGTGGTGAACAGATTCGCCGACCAGGCCTGGTGCGCCGAGGCGCCGATGCCGATCAGGATCACCGGCACCCAGAAGCCCAGGTAGCCGAGCGGCTGCGCCAGTAGCACCACCAGCGGGCACAGGGCGATGATCAGCATGGCGCGCATGCGGCCGTGATAGATGTCGGCGCCGCGATTGAGGAAGTACGTCGGCAGCCAGCCGCCGCCGATACTGCCGACCATCGTCATGCTGTACAGGACCGCCAGCGGCACGATCATCTCGGTGCTCGACATGCCGTATTGCGCCGACATGTATTTGGGAAGCCAGAACAGGAAGAACCACCACACGCCGTCGGTCATGAATTTGCCGAAGGCGAAGGCCCAGGTCTGGCGGCAGCCGAGCAGCTTGAACCACGACGAACGCTTGGGCACATCACAGGCGCCGACTGGGGCGCCGGCGTCGCTGTTAATGTAAGCCAGTTCATCGCGGCTCAGGCGGGTCTGGCGTTCCGGCGCGTCGTACAGCCAGATCCACAAGCCCATCCAGAAGAAGCCGACCGCACCGACCACGATGAAGGCGGCTTGCCAGCCCCAGTACTCGGCGATCACCGGCACCGACAGCGGCGCCAGGATCGCGCCGACGTTGGCGCCCGAATTGAAGATGCCGGTGGCGAACGAGCGCTCGCGCTTGGGGAAGTATTCGGCGGTGGCCTTGATCGCGGCCGGGAAGTTACCCGCCTCGCCGATCGCCAGCACCGCACGGCCGATCATGAAGCCGGCAATCGAGACCGGCACCACGGCCAGGCCGACCGCCGTGAACACGGTGTTGACCGCTTCGCCCAGCGAAATCGCGTAGGCATGGCCGATGGCGCCGAGCGACCAGATCACGATCGCGACGACGTAGGCGCGCTTGGTGCCCATGCGGTCGATCACGCGGCCGGCGAACAGCATCGAAATCGCGTACACGAACTGGAAGGTGGCGGTGATGTTGGCGTAGTCGGTGTTCGACCAGCCGAATTCCTTGGTCAACATCGGCGCCAGCAGGCTCAAAACCTGACGGTCCAGATAATTGATGGTGGTGGCAAAAAACAGGAGCGCGCAAATGGTCCAGCGATAGCGGCCCACGACCGACTGCTGCGCCGGTATGCTGATGACTTGCTGATTCATGATGATCAGTTCTTTTCAAGTGATGTTGCAGCCGGTGTCTCCCCCGGCTGGTGCTGCATTCGGATCTACGTTACGCAACGCCTCCGGTTTTGAACGTCCCGTCCTGCATGCGCGCCAGGCCGAGCGGATTGTCGTCGCGCAGGGCTTGCGGCAGCAGGCTGGCCGGGATGTTCTGGTAGCACACCGGACGCAGGAAACGGTCGATCGCGCTGGCGCCGACCGAGGTGGTGCGGCTGTCGCTGGTGGCCGGGAACGGGCCGCCGTGCACCATCGCATGCGACACTTCGACGCCGGTCGGGAAGCCGTTGAACAGCACGCGGCCGGCCTTGCGCTCCAGGATCGGCAGCAGGCAAGCCGCCAGCGCCTGGTCGTCTTCGCGCGCATGCACGGTCACGGTGAGCTGGCCGTGCAGCGCTTCGGCGGCCTGCAGCAACTGCTGTTCATCCTTGAAGCGCACCAGCACCGCGGCCGGGCCGAACACTTCGTCTTCGAGCGCCGGGTTGCCGAGGTACGCAGCGGCATCGCACACGTACAGCGCGGCGCGTGCGGCGCAGCCCTGTCCTTCGGCGCCGCCCTGGGCCGCCAGTTGCAGGCCGTCGACGGCGCCGAATCTGGCGATGCCGCTGTTGTAGGCTTCATGGATGCCGGCGGTGAGCATGGTGCCGGCGCCTTTGTTGGCCAAGGCGGCGGCAGCCTCATTCACGAAGCGGTCCAGGTCCGCGCCTTCGATTGCAAACACCAGGCCCGGGTTGGTGCAGAACTGGCCGACGCCGAGCGTGAGCGAATCGATGAAGCCCTGGGCCAGCGCAGCGCCGCCTGCCTGCAGCGCGGATGGCAGCAGGAACATCGGGTTCACGCTGCTCATTTCGGCGTAGACCGGAATCGGTTCAACCCGCGCGGCGGCGGTGCGCATCAGCGCGGTGCCGCCCTGGCGCGAACCGGTAAAGCCGACCGCCTTGATGGCCGGGTGCCCCACCAGTTGCTGGCCGACGGTGCGGCCGTCGCCGAACAGCATCGAGAACACGCCTTCGGGCATATCGCATTCGATGGCGGCGCGCTGCACGGCGCGGCCGACCAGTTCCGAAGTGCCGGGGTGGGCACCGTGGGCCTTGACCACTACCGGGCAACCCGCAGCCAGCGCCGAGGCGGTATCGCCACCGGCCACCGAAAACGCCAGCGGGAAGTTACTGGCGCCGAACACCGCGACCGGGCCGAGGCCGATCTTTTGCAGGCGCAGGTCGGGCCGCGGCGGCGCGCGATCCGGCAGCGCACTGTCGACAGTGGCGTCGATAAAGTAGCCGTCGCGCACGACTTTCGCGAACAGGCGCAGCTGGTTCACGGTGCGCATGCGCTCACCTTCGAGGCGCGCCTGCGGCAGGCCGCTTTCCTGCATGGCGCGCTCGATCAGCTCCGGGCCGACGGCCAGGATCTGTTCGCCGATCGCTTCCAGGAAGCGCGCGCGTTGTTCGAGCGGCAGTGCGCGGTACGGGTCAAACGCTTGCTGCGCCAGCGCGCAGGCGCGCTCGACGTCGTCGTTGCCGGCCAGGCCGAAGGCCGGCTGCAGGTCCGCGCGGGTGGCCGGGTTGACGCCGAACGCTTCGCCGGCGGCGCCGCGCAGGCTCGCGCGGCCGATGATCATTTCACCGAGAATCGTCATGCTCACAGTGCTCCGTTTTTCTTGATCAGCTCGAGCAGCATCGCGTCTTCTTCGGCCGTCAGGTCGGTCAGCGGAGGACGCACGGGGCCGGCGCCATGGCCGACCAGGCGCGCACCGGCCTTGATGATGCTGACCGCGTAGCCGGCCTTGCGGTTGCGGATCTCGAGGTACGGCAGGAAGAATTCGTCGATCAGGCGGTTGGTGGTGGCGAAATCGTCGGCGACGGTGGCGTGGTAGAAGTCCATCGCCAGTTGCGGCACGAAGTTGAACACGGCCGACGAGTACACCGGGGTGCCCAGCGCTTTGTAGGCGCCGGCATAGACTTCAGCGGTCGGCAGGCCGCCCAGGTAGCTGAAGCGGTCGCCCATCTTGCGCCAGATCGAGACCATCAGTTCGATGTCGCCGTTGCCGTCCTTGAAGCCGATCAGGTTCGGGCAGCGGTCGGCCAGCTTGGCCAGCGAATCCGGGCTCAAGCGGCAGTTGGCGCGGTTGTAGACCACCACGCCCAGGCTCACCGAGCGGCACACCGCTTCGACGTGGGCGATCAGGCCATCCTGGCTCGCTTCGGTCAGGTAGTGCGGCAGCAGCAGCAGGCCAGCGGCGCCCTGGCGCTCGGCTTCCTGGGCGTGGGCGATCGCGGTGCGGGTCGGGCCGCCAGCGCCGGCCAGGATCGGCACCTTGCCGGCGCAGGTGTCGACCGCGGTCTTGATGATCTGGCCATACTCTTCGCCGTGCAGCGAAAAGTATTCGCCGGTGCCGCCGGCTGCGAACAGCGCGGTCGCGCCGAACGGCGCCAGCCATTCCAGGCGCGCGGCATAGCCTTTCGGGTCGAAGTCGCCCTGGGCGTCGAAGTCGGTGATCGGAAAGGACAGCAGGCCGTGCGACAGGACTTGCTTGAGTTCGTTTGGTTGCATTGCGGCGTCTCCAGGTTCTAAGTTGTTGGACTTTCCCGATGTCTGGCATCAGGTTGTAAGTCATCGTACAACTCAATTGGTTGGACCGCAAGCGAAAAAAGAACTTTTTAGTTGAGTTTGCTTTCCAGGCGGCGTTGCGCTTGCAACAGGCGTTCGCGGCTGTTGGACAAGTGCGTACGCATCGCCGCGCGCGCCGCTTCCGGGTCGCGCCGCTCGATGGCGCGGAAGATGTCGTCGTGCTCGCGGCTGACGCGCTCGAGGAAATTGGCCGGCCTATCTTGCTCCAGCACCGGCGTATTCAGGCGTGCGCGCGGAATGATGGCATTGCCGAGTTGCTCGAGCATCTCGACAAAATAACGGTTGCCGGTGGCCTGCGCGATCAGCAAATGGAAACGTTTGTCGGCCTCCACCGCCGACCGGCCCTCGGCCATCGCCGCCTGCATTTCGTCCAGCGCAGCGGCCAGCTCGTCGACCTGGTCTTCACTGCGGCGGCTGGCCGCCAGGCCCGCGGTTTCGGTCTCGATGCCGATCCGCAGTTCGAGGATCGACAGCACGTCGCGCAGCGTCAGGATGCTCTCGGCCTCGAGCCCGAGTCCGGGCTGGGTGCGCTCGATGACGAAGGTGCCGATGCCGTGCCGGGTCTGCACCAGGCCGGCCGCCTGCAGGTGCGAAATCGCTTCGCGCACCACGGTGCGGCTGACGCCATGCTGGCTCATCAGGGAGGACTCGGTCGGCAGCTTGTCGCCCGGCTTCAGGGTCCCCTGGCGGATGACGCCGCTAATCTGCTCGACCACGCCCTGGGCGAGGCTGCGGTGTTTGCGCTGGGGAAGATTCATGGTGGCGTTCGTAAAATTGTGCGGTGGCGAGATTATACGCGAATGAGGTCAGTGATTTGGGCGGTTGTCTGACATCTTATTCTTCGACCAAGACCAGCCGAAAGATGCTGGTATGGCCACGTTGCGCAATTGGCCCAACCAAACTAGAATCAGGAAAACATAAAACCAAGGAGACTTCATGCCGTTCGCCCGCTATTGCGCCTTGCCTGCCCTGGTTTCCATCCTGTTCGCCGGCGCACCGTCGGCGGCGCCCGTGCACGATCGGATCATCCTGGTTGGCGACTCAACCATGGCCAGCACGACCGGCTACGGCGACGCACTATGCTCCCGGCTCACGCCCGACACTGCCTGTCTGAACCTGGCGCGCGGCGGGCGCAGCTCGGGCAGCTTTCGCGCCGAGGGTCGCTGGGATGAGGTAACGGGATTGCTGCGCGACGGCGCCGGCTACCGCCGCACCTACGTGCTGATCCAGTTCGGCCACAACGATCAGCCGGGCAAACCGGGGCGCTCGACCGACTACGCGACCGAATTCCCGGTCAACATGAAGCGCTATGTCGAAGAAGCGCGCACCCTCGGCGCGGTGCCGGTGCTGGTCACGCCGCTGACGCGCCGCAGCTTCAGGGGCGGCTACGTGCACAACGACCTGGCGCCGTGGGCCGCCACGGTGCGGGGCATCGCTGCAGCTACCCGGACGCCGCTGGTCGATTTGAACGCGCTGTCGCTCGCTGCCGTGCAGGCCATGGGGCCGAAACAAGCCGACAAGCTGGCCCGCGTCGGCGCCAATTTCGATTACACCCACGTCGGAGCGCAGGGCGCCGAACGCTTCGCCGACATCATGGCGCAAGAATTGGTGCGCCAGGTGCCGGCACTAAACGCGGCATTTGCCCGGACCGTGAACGCGACCGCGCAGGGTGCGCAATGAGTGCCGCAGCAGCGGCGCTCGCCCTCGCCCTCATCAATCCGGCCGCCGCTCCCGTCTCCACGATCGAGCGCCAGCACGCACCGGCCGATGGCTGGGCCGCGCAAGAAGGCGGCACGCGCGGCGGCGCGCTGGCCGCGGCGTCGAACGTCTACACGGTCAGCGACCGCGCGCAATTGGTGGCAGCGCTGTCGACACCGGCGGCGTCCCGTATCGTCCGTGTGGCGGCGAGCATCGACATGAGCGACGGCCGCGCGTTTGCCGACAGCGCCGACCAGGCGCGGCGCGGCGTGGTGCGCATCCCGTCCAACACCACCCTGCTCGGCGTGGCGCCGGGCGCCGGTTTTGTCAACGCCAGCCTGATGGTGGCAGGCGTCGAGCAGGTGATCGTGCGCCATCTGTCGATCCGCAACCCGTGCGACATCGAGCCACGCTGGGACCCGAACGACGGCGCCAGGGGCAACTGGAATTCCGCGTTCGACGCCATCAGCGTGCGCGACGCGCGCCATGTCTGGATCGACCATAACAGTTTTACCGACGCACCCGAGACCGACGACCGGGCGCCAATCGTCAACGGCAAAGCCAGGCAATGCCACGACGGCGCGCTCGACATCACGCAAGGCGCGGATCTGGTCAGCGTGACCTACAACCACTTCGCCCAGCACGAAAAGAACATGCTGATCGGCGCAGGCGACCGCTTTACCGGCGACCAGGGGCGCCTGCGCATCACGCTCAAGGGCAATCTGTTCGAAGACGTCGCCGAGCGTTCACCGCGCGTGCGCTACGGCCAGGTCCACCTGTTCAACAATTATTATGTGGGCGACCGTGACCGCGCGCTCTACCGCCATGGCTACAGCATCGGCGCGGCGCACGCCTCGCGCCTGATCTCGGATGCCAACGCGTTCGAGGTGAAAGGCGCAACCAGCTGCAGCCAGCTGGTGCACGACCCGGCATCGAGCCCCGGCGTCTTCAATGACAGCGGCTCGCTGCTCAATGGCCAACCGCTTGCCCGCTGCCCGCACGGCGGCGACGCCGGCTGGCGCGTGCCCTACAGTTACGCCGCACTGCCGGCGCAATCGGTGCCGCAGCACGTGCGCGCCAATGCCGGGCCGCGTCCAGCGCTGAACGCCGCCGCTGGCGCCATCGCCGAAGCGCGCATCAAGCCTGCCGCAGGCGCGCCTTTCGTGCTGCGCGCGCGGCGCCAGGCCAACGGCGACTGGCAAGGCGTCAGCCTGCAACTGTTTGATAACGGCGACACGCTGCAGGTCGAGCTGCTGGCCGCGCGCGGCGGCGCCGTCGAACGCCTGAAGCAAGTCAAGCGCCGCAGCGTCACGCGTGACGCGCCGCTGGTTCTCGGCTTTGGCGCCGACAATGGCCAGCTAGTGGCGTTGGTGAACGGCGAGCGTGTCACCAATACGCTGACCATGCCGCTGCCGGCCACCCAGCCGCTCGATTGGGACACAGGCGCGCATGCGCTGCTCGACCTGCGCACCGGCCCTGCCGCAATGGCACCAGCGCGACTCACCGCGCAAGTGGCCGGACATCGTCTCACGCTGCAGGCCGGCGACCCGGCTGACACGATCGCCATCGGCGGCGCGTCGAACTTCAGCGCCGTCGCTGCCGATCCGGCGATTGCATCGGTGGAGGTGACAAATGGCGCGCTGCGGGTTGCGCCACGCGCGGTTGGCAACACCACGGTCACGGTGCGCGCTGCAGACGACCCGTGGGCCGAAACGCAGTTTGCCATCGATGTTGGCTCCGCGTTCAGCGCACCGCAGGCCACGCAGCGCGGCGTCGCCACCCGTCCGAAGATGGCGGAACGCGGCGTGCCGCCCGACACCCCACTGCGCCTGACGCTGGCGCAAGGCGCTGCGCTGAGCGGCGAAGGCAGCGTGCGTGTGGTCCGCAAGCGCGACGGCAAGCTGGTCGCCGTGGTGCGTCCGGGCGAAGCCGTTACCGCGCTCGGCCCCGCGCCACGCCAGCGCCTGGTGCGCCAGCACGCGATCCGGCTCACCGGCAATGAACTGCGCGTGCGCCTGCCGCAAGCGCTCGACTACGACACCGAGTACGAAGCGCAGGCCGAAGCGCGCTTGCTGCGTGGCGCAGGTTTCGAAGGCGCGCGCTGGAACTTCCGCACCACGGCCCAGCGTCCGGTCGGCGACAGCATCACGGTCGATGGCGAAGGCCGCGCCCACTTCCGCACTGTGCAGGGCGCGCTCGATTACGCGATGTCGCTGCCGCGCGCCAGCGCCATCACGATCAACGTGCGCGACGGCGTCTATCCCGAACTGCTCTACCTGCGCGATAAAGACAACGTCACCCTGCGCGGGGCCAGCCGCGAAGCGACGCTCATCCGCGCCGCGAACAGCGACACCGTGAACCCCGGCTCCGGCACCGGCCAGGAACCCGGCACCCCGGGATTGCTGGGCGGCCGCGCCCTGTTCCTGGCCCAGGACAGCGACCTGCTCGAGATGCGCGACATCGCGCTGCACAACACCACCCTGCGCAGCGACGGCCATTCGGCGCAGGCCGAGACGCTGTACTTCAACAGCCCGACCGGGCGCCTGGCGGTGCGCAACGCCCACTTCCTGAGCGAGCAAGACACGCTGCAACTGACCGGCTACAGCTGGTTTTATCGATCGCTCATCGAAGGCAACGTCGACTTCATCTGGGGGAACAACCGCGCCGCCCTGTTCGAAGACAGCGAGATCCGCAGCATCGGCGACAGCGCGCGTCCCGACAGTGGCGGCTATATCGTGCAGGCGCGCACCGTGGGCGCCGAGCAGCCGGGCTTCATCTTCCTGCGTTCGCGCCTGACGCATGGCCCGGGCCCGACGGGCAACCTTCCTTTCGATGGCAGCGCCTATCTGGCGCGTTCGCCCGGCACCGCCAACACCTGGGACAACGTCGCCTTCATCGAGTGCACGGTCGGGCCGCACATCGCCGCCGACGGCTGGCTGCGTCGTCCGCTGCCCAATCCCGTCGACGGCGGCTGGCGTGAATACGGCAACCGCGGACCGGATGGCCAGGTGCGCAGCTACGGTGGTTCCGCGCTTGCACCCGAAGCGGCGGCGCGGCTCTCGAACCGAGCCGCGGTGTTCGCCGAACGGGGCTGGAACCCGCAGCCGTAGTACGCTTCGTCATGCAACTCAACTATTTTCTTAGTCCACTTGCAACATTAACCGCGGCAAACTAAGATTCGCTAGTTTTGGCAGCGGCTGCCATTTATCCAGGACGAACGAGCAATGAAGAAGACCCCAGCGCCCCAAGAACCAAGCACCAGCGAACCGCGCCTGTACCGGGTCGTGGCGGCCAGGATCGAAGAACTGATCCGGGGCGAAAACATCCGCTCCGGCGAGCGCCTGCCGGCCGAGCGCGAACTGGCGGCCAAGCTGGGCGTGAGCCGTACCTCGCTGCGCGAAGCTCTGATTGCACTGGAATTGAGCGGCAAGGTCGAGGTGCGCGGTGGCTCCGGCGTGTATGTCAGCGAGCAGATCGCGGTGCAGGCCGACGTCCCGACCGCCGGCCCGGGACCGTTCGAGGTGCTGGCGGCGCGCCGACTGATCGAAGTCGAAGTCGCGGCGCTGGCCGCCAAGCATGCCAGCGCATCGGCGATCGACGCCATCCTGATCGCGGTCGAAGAGATGGAGCAGCACCACGAAGAACGCAGCGGCAACGAGTCGGCCGACCGCAACTTCCACCTGGCGATCGCGCGCGCCACCGGCAACAGCGCGATGGTCGGCGTGATCGAATACCTGTGGAGCCAGCGCGGCTCGTTGTGGCACAAGTTGAAGGAACACTTCCAGACCGAAGAACTGCGCCAGCAAACGCTGATCGACCACCGCACCATCTTCGCCGCCATCGCGTCGCACGACGTGGCCGGCGCGCGCCTGGCCATGCGCGCCCACCTCGACCGCGTGACCCGCACGTTCTCGCGCGGCTGATTCGCCGCCCTTCGCTTTCAGCTTCCAGCGTGTTTGCGCGGGCGGCATCGACCGGCCTGGCGTCACGCTTGCCTGTCACCAGTGCTACCGGTGATGTCAATGCAGCCTCCATAGCACACCAATTCGCCACACATGCGGATAGACCAAAATAATCTGGCACGTCCAGATTGATTAAGCGGTCGGACCAGTTTACAATTGTTTTCATACCAATCAATCGCCAGCGCTTCGTTGCCCGCGCGTGCATTGGGCCGGCAGGCAACCATGCGCGATCCGAAGACACATTCGGACGCATCTGATGATATGAAGCAGGAGACATGCAATGACCAACCACCGGACCATGGCGCAACCGCGCCTGATTCTCACCACCCTCGCCGTCGCCGCCATGATGCTGGCGCAAGCCGCGTCGGCGCAAACCGCGGACACGACCCAGCGCGTCGAAGTCACCGGTTCCTCGATCAAGCGCCTGGCGACCGAAAACGCCCTGCCCCTGACCACCTACAAGGCTGAAGAACTGACCGCCCAGGGCCTGACCACGATGTCCGAAGTCGCGGTGGCCCTGACGGTAGCCGCCACCAACGAACCCGTGGGCGGCGGTGGCGGCGGCACCATGATCAATATGCGCGGCCTGAACACCAACCGCACGCTGGTGCTGCTCAATGGCCGCCGCCTGGCCAATGAAGCGCTGGGCGCCAGCTCGGTCAACGTCGACGTGATCCCGATGGCCGCCATCGAGCGCGTCGAAGTGCTGCGCGACGGCGCCTCGGCCCTGTACGGGACCGACGCCATCGCCGGCGTGGTCAACTTCATCACCAGGAAATCGGTGCAGGACGTGACCATCCACGCCAGCGCCGTCGAACCCGAGAAATCCGGCGGCGGTGGCCAGAAGCGCGTGACGGTCGTCGCCGGCAAGGGCGACCTGGCCAGCGACGGCTGGAACGTCTATACGGCCTTCAGCGCGCAGCGCCGCGAGTCGCTGATGCAGCGCGACCGCCCGGATATCTGGGACGCCGACAAATTGATCGCCCTGGGCGGCACGCCGTTCACCTCGAACACCTCGGGTGGCTCGGCGTCGCCTGCCAACTTCAATATCTACCGCAACGGCCGGCCCGCCAATATCACCGGGAACCCGTATTTCGCATCGGGCTGCGTGGCCCCCGGTCTGCCGCAGACCACGGTGCCATCCACCCGCACCAACGCCAACGGCGGCAAGACCTGCATCCTCGACCCGACCATCTATCCGCAGCTGCTCCCCGAAAACCAGCAGGTCACCCTGTTCACCAAGGGCAGCCTGGCGCACGGCGACGGCAAGCTGCTGACGGTGGAACTGAACCTGTCGCGCTCCTATATCGACGCCATCAGCCCACCGCAACCGTTCGGCGCCAACACCGACTACGACCGCTTGAGCGCGTCGCGCCGGCCTTTGATGATCACCCGCGCCAGCCAGTGGTACCCGGGCGGCAGCGGCGGCGTGCCGGCGGTGCCCGGCCTGAATGGCGAAGACCTGGCGCTGACCTGGAGCCTGGATGAACTGGGCGCGGCCAAGCTGCACGACGTGCAGACCAACCACCGCCTGGTGGTGGCCGACGAAGGCCAGGTCAAGGGCTGGGACTACCGCGTCGGCGGCTCGTACGGCTACAGCCACCGCGACAGCGGCTTCAAGGAAAACTTCGTGCGCACCCCGGCCGTGTATGCCGGCGTGGCGAACGGCATCCTCAATCCCTTCGGCGCGCAAGACCAGGCCGGCCGCGAGTACCTGGCCAGCATCTCGGCCGACGGCGAGAACTTCCGCGAAGCCGACGTGCGCTACTACGGCGCCGACTTCAACCTGAGCCGCACGCTGATGGACTTGCCGGGCGGCGCGCTTGGCATCGCGGTCGGCGGCGACTGGCACCGCGAGACGTTCGAAGAAAACGCGACCATGATCGGCGACGAGGTCGTGTGGCGCGTGTCCGGCTCGCCCGGCAACAACCCAAGCGGCCAGCGCCGCGTGTCCGGCCTGTACGCCGAACTCGATGCGCCGGTGACCAAGGACCTGAACCTGAACTTCGCGGTGCGCGGTGACCATTTCAGCGACTTCGGTTCGACCTTCAATCCGAAGGCTAGCTTCCGCTACCAGCCGCTCAAGGCGCTGATGGTGCGCGGCACGGTCAGCACCGGCTTCCGCGCCCCGACCCTGCCGGAACTGTACGGCACGCCGCGTACCCTGACGCCGTCGACGTCGAGCTGGGACGATCCGCTGCTGTGCCCAAGCGCGACGCCGAACGTGGCCGGTTCCGGCACGCTCACCACCGACCCGCGTTACGCCGGCCTGGGGCTGGACCCGGAGCGGGTCTGCAACACGCGCCTGACCACGCTGGTCGGCGCCAATCCGGAGCTGGAGCCAGAGAAATCCAAGACCTACACGGTCGGCTTCGTGATCGAGCCGTTTAAAAACTTCGTGGCGACGATCGACTTCTGGAAGATCGACATGAAGAAGACGATCGCCCAGATCAACGAGGACTCGATCTTCGATAACCTCGATCGTTACCAGGACCTGTTCGTGCGCAATCCCGACGGCACGCTGCAGTACATCACCAAGACGCGCCTGAACATGGGTGGCCTCAAAACCCAGGGCATCGACCTGAGTCTGAACTATTCGCTGCCGACCAGGAACTGGGGCCGTTTCGGCTTCGCGCTGGACGGCACCTATACCGACAAGTACGCGGGCCAGAACGATGAAGGCAGCCCGTGGGTCGACAGCGTCGGCCGCATCGGCGCCCTGGCCACCGGCTCGACCTCAGCCAACACCTACATCTTCAAATGGAAGCACACGGCGCGCGTGAACTGGAGCTACGGCCCGTTCTTCGGCCAGTTGACGCAGCTGTACTCGTCGACTTATGAGGACACCAACGCCCTGCCGACCCAGCAACCGGGCCAGCCGTTCTATAACGTGATCGCACCGTACCGCGTGTACAACCTGTCGACCAGCTACAAGGTGACGCCGAAGTTCAAGCTCGGTGTCGGCGTGAACAACCTGTTCGACCACGATCCGCCGCTGTCGAACCAGCGCCTGTCGTCACGCGTGGTGTTTGCGCAGAATATCGCCAAGCCGATCGGGCGCGCGTTCACGGTGCGTGGGGACTATACGTTCTAAGCGCTGTCGTCATGCAATGGGCGGGATGGACTGGCTGTGTGTCGTCCATCCCGCTTTTCTTTTTCTCAGTCGTGTGCGAAGGTCGGAATCTCATGAAGCATCTTCCATTTACCGTGATCCTGTGCGCTGCCGTCGCCGGCTGCGCGAGCGTTGCGCCATCACCTGCATCCGTTTCTCAGGCGCGCCAGATTGCACCGCCTGATGGCTGGGCCGCGCAGGTCGGCGGCACACGCGGCGGCGCCGACGCGCCGGCCAGCAACGTGTTCACCGTCAGCGATGCAGCGCAACTGCGCAATGCGCTGGGCAAGTCGGTCCAGGGCAGCCGCATCGTGCAAGTGGCGGGCATGATCGACATGAGCGAAGGCCGGCCGTTTGCCGATCATGCCGACCAGGCGAAACGCGGGCGCGTCGCGCTGCCGGCGCATACGACGTTGATCGGACTGGGCGCGCAAGCCGGCTTCGTCAACGCGCACCTGAACGTGGCCAAGGTCGAGCAAGTCATCATCCGCAACCTGAACCTGCAGAATCCCTGTGACGTCGCGCCGACATGGGATCCTGAAGATGGCGACGGCGGCTGGAACGCGGAGTTCGATGCCATTTCGATCGTCGCTTCGACCCACGTCTGGGTCGACCGCAACAGCTTCACCGATGCCCCGCTCACCGACGACAAGCTGCCGATCGAGAACGGCAAGACCCGCCAGTGCCACGACGGCGCACTCGACATCCGCGACGCCAGCGACTACGTGACGGTTTCGTACAACCACTTCGCGCTGCACGCCAAGAACATGTTGATCGGCGCCAGCGACAAGGCCGCATCGGATGCCGGCCACCTGCGCATCACGATCAGCAACAACCTGTTCGAGTACATCACCAGCCGTGCGCCACGGGTGCGCTTCGGCCGGGTCCACCTGTTCAACAACTATCACGTGGGCGACCGCAAGCATCCGGTTTATAACCATGGCTACAGCGTGGGCGTGGCCAAGGGCGCGCGCATTGTCTCGCATGCGAATGCGTTCGAGATCGCCGGCGCGCGCAGCTGCACCGATGCCGTGAAACCGTTCGCGAGCGGCGCGGATGCCGGCAGCTTCAGCGACCAGGGCTCACTGCTCAACGGCGCGCCGCTCACGCCCTGCGCTGCGAACGAGGCGCCGTCCTGGAACGTACCCTACACATTCACGCCGTTAGCGGCCGCCGCCGTTCCGGACCACGTACGGGCACATGCAGGCGCTGCCAGGTAGATTGTTCATTACCTAGGTGCTAGCCCGACGCCAGGCAACGTCGTACACTAACGTGGCCTGACGATCGATATAAGCCAGAACGAAATCGTCGCTGAACAGCATTGTCCGCAAGGAGGTAAATTGTCCACGCTAAAAATCATCGCCCTGATCTTCCTGATTGTTTGTGGAATACCGAATCAAATCATCGATTACAAGCATCGTAAAAGAAAAGCCTACGAGCACGGAAACGCCTGGGCCTACTATTCTCAGCTCAGCAAGGAGGGAAATTGGGAGGGTCGATTCATGATGTGGTCGGGATATTTAGGCTTCTATCTCATCATCGGAACACTCTGCTATGGCTTCTACGTGCTGACACGATAGCTTCACATGAACATTATCTTCTCTTCAGAAGCGCCTGCCGCAGCTGCTGTAACAACTGGTCGAGCGGCGCCGCGCGGCGGGCATTGATGACATCCAGCTTTTGTGCGCAGTGGGGAAAGCGGATTTCTATGTACAAAACGGATTTTCCGAACGACCAGACGATGCTCCCGGCATGCAATACATCGCTGCGGCGAGCGTTTAGTCTCTACCAGTGGACGTTCGGCACGAGGCGCTCGCCTCAGGACACCGGCGGCACCAACAGCCCTCGAGTTGCAACGGCTGATTGGTGCCCAAATTACGAAGCGAACCTCATTGCGGCGGCTGCCCGTTCGACGCCATCAAGCCGGCATCGACCGGCAGGTTGACGCCGGTGATCAGCCGCGCATCGTCGCTCGCCAAAAATGCCATCGCCGCCGCCACGCCTTCCGGATCTTCGGGTGCGCCGAGCGGCATGCGTTCGTTGAACTTGGCGACCAGTTCAGCGTCGCTCACCATGTCTTCGGTCATCCCGGTTCTGGTAAAGCTCGGGTTGACCGCGTTCACGCGCACCCCATCCTTCGCCGCATCCATCGCCATCGCGCGCACCATATTGCTGACCGCGCCCTTCGAGGTGTTGTAGGCGAACAGGTTCCAGTCGCCGCCCAGACCCGAGACCGACGAGGTCATGACGATCGAGCCGCGCGTTTTCACGAGTTCGGGCATCGCTGCCTTGGCCATGTGGTAATAGCCGCTGACATTGACTGCCATGACGCGCTCGAAGTCTTCTTCGCTGGTCTTCGTGATGTCGCCTTCGGTCGCCATCCCGGCGTTGTTGACGAGGATGTGCAGCGCGCCGAACTTGTCGACGGCCGCCTTGACGGCGGCGCTGGCGGTCGCCTTCTCGGCCGTGTCGCCAATCTGCACCACGATGCGATCCTGCGGCAGTCCGGCGGCCGCCTCCTTGAGCTTGTCCCCATCGATATCGAGCATCACGACGCGAGCGCCTTCATCCAGGAATCGGCGCGCGGCCGCGAGGCCGATGCCGGAAGCGGCGCCGGTAACCAATACGGTTTTTTCGTTAAAACGGTTCATGCTGTCCCTTTCACACTGGCTTGCAAAGACGATAAGAATCGAAGAACGACCTTATCACAGCGATGCAAATGCAGTTTTTCGGTTCAGGTAGTTCAGGGGGTGATGCGTACGTAATCGACGTCGGCCCACGCGCCCTGAGCTCCGGTGGCGAACAGGCCGAGCTGGGCGCCGACCCAGCGCCCCATGGCGGCGTCGAACGGTTCGCCGAGCGCCGTGAAGCGCACAGCGTCGCTGCTGTACGAAAAGGCGACGCGCGCGCCGTGGGTGACGTGCAGGCGCAGCGTGGCGGCGTAGCCGGGCAAGGTCGCGCCCAGCGTTTCAGCGCAGGCGCCATCCTGTTTGCAGCGCACGGACACAATGCGCGGCTGGCCCGCGACCCGGCGCACGCCGAACCACTCGCTCGCCAGGCCCATGACGCCCAGTCCCACCTGGTCGCCATCACGCTGCGCATGCAGTTCGACCCGCGCCGTGACGCCAAACGCCGGACCCGGAAACTTCTGGGTCAGCACCGACGGCAGCGCGCGTACCGGCATCGCGGGCTGCGCGAACAGGCGCAAGTGGCCGGCGCGCGCATCGAGCGCATGCCAGCCGGGCTGCGGGTTGGCCGCCCACTGCCACTGGGCCCCTAGCGCGGGGCCATCGAATTCGTCGCCGACCGCCGGTTCGCGCCGCGCGAAGTCGCCCGGCACCGGCTTGACATGCTCCAGCACCGGCTGGCCGACGCCCGGCTTGGCCGACGGCTCGCCGATCAGCGGCCAGTCGTCGATCCAGCGCAGCGGCTGCAGGTGCACCACCCGGCCGTAGGCGCGCCGGTCCTGGAAGTGGAAGAACCAGTCGCTGCCCTGCGCCGTCGTGACCCACGCGCCCTGGTGCGGGCCGTTGATCCCGGTCGCGCCCTGCTCCATCACGATCCGGTCTTCGTAAGGGCCTTCGATGCGGCGCGCGCGAAAAACCGACTGCCATCCATGCTCGACGCCACCGGCTGGCGCGAACACGTAGTACCAGCCGCCCCGCTTGTACAGCTTCGGCCCTTCCAGCGTGCGGTAGTTCGGCAGGCGGTTGCCGTCGATGACGATCTGGCCCACCTTGTCGAGCAGGCTGCGGCCGTCCGGCGCCATGCGGCGCAGCGTCAGCACGTTGTTGAATCCCGCACGGCTCCTGGCCCAGGCGTGGATCAGCCACGCCTTGCCATCGTCGTCCCACAGCGGCGCCGGGTCGATGACGCCCTTGCCCGGCAACAGCAGATGCGGCGCGCTCCACGGACCGCGGAAGTCGGTGGCCGTGGTCACGTACACGCCGTGGTCGGGGTCAGGATAGAAAATCCAGAAGCGGCCGTCGTGATGGCGCAGGCTCGGGGCCCAGACGCCCTTGCCGTGCTGCGGCGCTGCGAAAGTGGCCGTCGGCACCAGCTGCGGCGCCGCGTGGCCGACCAGCTCCCAGTTGATCATGTCGCTGGATGTGAGCAGCGGCAGGCCGGGCGCGTTGGCGAAGCTCGACGACACCATGTAATAACGGTCGCCGACGCGGATCGCATCCGGGTCTGAATAGTCGGCGTGCAGGATCGGGTTGCGATAGCGGCCGTCGCCCAGGTCGGGCGACCACGGCGCGCGCGCTGCCGGCTGCCCGAGAACAGGACCGAGGAAGCGGTCCATGGCGTCGACCGTCGGCGCCAGCCACGGGTCGAACAGCCAGAACGAATGCGGCGCGCCGGCCAGCGCCACGGTGTCGGTGGCGATGCCGTGCGCGCCGAGTTTGGCGGCGAGCGCTTCGCGTCCGGTCGAAAAGCGCGGCACCGAACTGACGATGAACTGCACCGGCGGACTGTCCTTGCCGGCGTGGGTCAACGGCGACGCTTCGCGCCACAGGACTGCCTTCTCCGCGTAACGCCCGCCAAACCAGGCGCCGGCCGCCGACGGGTTCTTGGCAGGATCGTCCTCGTGACGCCGCGCATCCTCGGAGGTGAAGTCGGACAGGCCGTCGATATTGACGATCGCGCGCACGTCGTGCGGTCGCGTCACGCCGACCAGGGCCGCGATCTGGCCGCCGGCAGAACCGCCGGCGATGGCCACGCGGGCCGGATCGAGGCCGAGGCCTGGGGCCTGCGCGCGCAGCCAGTCCAGCGCGGCCTTGACGTCGTCGATCGCGGCCGGATAACGGGCCTGGCCCGACAATCGGTAGTTCACGGTGGCCGCCGCGTAGCCACGCGCGGCCAGGCGCGCAGCGAGCGGCGCCATATTCGATCGCTCGCCGCCGCTCCAGCCGCCCCCATGCACCAGTAGCACCAGTGGCGCCGGTGACGCGCCCGGCGCGGGCAGGTACAGGTCGAGCGCCAGCGCCTGCTCGTTGCGGCTCACGTAGACCAGATTCTTGCGCACGCGGACCGGCGCCGGGGGCTCGGCGCTGGCGATACGGATGAAGGGATGATCGCGCACCAGCTTGCGGTAGGTGGTCTCGGCGTTGTACGGCGCCTGCGCCAGCGCCGGGGCAGCAATCGCAGCGAGTATGAGTGTCCAGTGCAAGCGCTTCATGCAGCGCCGCCGCGGAACACCACTCGCCGATGCAGCGTGGCGCCGGGCGCCAGCACGGTCAAGCCGGGATAGCCCGCCATATTGTGCGCATTGATCGGATGGTCGACCGGCTCGAAACAAAAGAAGTCGCGCCCGGGCGGCGCGTAGAGAATGAAGTAATCCATCTCAGCCTCGACCTCGAGCGCCACGCCACGCGCCGGCCAGGCAATGCGTGCACGCCCGGGCCAGCCGTCGAACACGTGGTCGACGCCGTCCTGCGGCAACGCGGCTGGCGCGTCGAAGCGCCAATGCTCTGGAATCGAAACGCGCTCCATCGGCAGCTTGTCTGCGCCGCTGGTCCACACGCCGCCGGCGCCCGCTTGCAGCACGGCGCCACCAGGATCCGGCATCCACGGATGCAGCCCGATCCCGAACGCAAGCGCAGCCGCGCCGACGTTGCGCACTGCCAGTTCGACAGTCAAGGAAGGCCCATCGAGCGTGTAGCGCAACTCGGCGTTATAAGAAAACGGCGCAGCGTGAGGACGCGCCAATGTGAGGGTCAGCGCCGAATCGGTATGCAAGACTATCTGCCACGACTGCTGCCACGCATCGCCATGAATCGGACACGGCTCGCCTTCCCGGTTCGGCGCCGGCACATGGCGCAGACCGTCGAACACAAACCCCGTCGGCGCCATGCGATTCGACCACGGCAGCAGCGGAAAACAGGCCAGCTGCCCCGGCAAAGGCACACCCACGAAATCAGACGGCAGGGCGCGCAGCAACGGCTCGGGCCCGGAAGCCCCGCCCAGCCAATCGAGCCGCGCCAGCCCACCGCCCACCTGCGGCACGACCTCAATGAACAGGCTGTCGTTGCGCAGTGCGAGCCGCTCGATCATCGGCTCAGTATTGCGGACCGTCGAGCAGGAACTTCCCGCCCTGGTACATCGTGGTCACGTCGTCCTTGGCCGGATACTGCGCCGAATCCGGGAACAGATGCGCGAATTTGCTCGAGCTGTCCTTCGGCTTGTAGCCCAGGTGCGAAGCCAGGCGGTTGTCCCACCAGACGCTGTCGTTGTCAGACACGCCATACACAATGGTGTGGCCGACGCGCGGCGCGAACAGGGCGCAGCGCAGCAGTTCGGTCAGGTCGTCGTACGACAGATAAGTGCTCATCATGCGCTTGTTGGCCGGTTCCGGGAAGCTCGAACCGATGCGCACGCACACGGTCTCGATGCCGAAGCGATCAAAATAATAACGCGCGATCTGCTCGCCGAACACCTTCGACAGGCCATAGTAGCTGTCCGGGCGGGTCGGCGAATCGGCGTCCAGCACCGTGGTCACCGGGTGGTAGCCGATCGCGTGGTTCGAGCTGGCGAAGATCACGCGCCGGGTGCCGGCCTTGTGCAGCGCCTCGTACAGATTGGCCACGCCGAGGATATTGGCCTGCATGATCGGCTCGAACGGCTTCTCGGTCGAAATGCCGCCGAAGTGCAGCACCGCATCCACGCCCTCCAGCAGCGCCAGCACGGCGTCCTTGTCGGCCAGGTCGCACTGCACCACTTCTTCGCCCTCGCCCGCCGGCCCGAGATCGGCGATGTCGGACAGGCGCACCACATCCGCCCATGGCTTGATGCGCTCGCGCAGCACCTTGCCCAGGCCGCCGGCGGCGCCGGTCAGCAGGATGCGTTTGAAGGGTTTGATCTTTGCAGCTTCGGTCATGCATGTCTCCTTGGTTCTCATTCAGGTCACTGGCGCGGGATTGAACAGCGCCAGCGCATTATGCAGCTTCCAGTGTTCGGCCCAGGTCTTGCGCCCGCTGGCCACGTCGAGGATCAGGCGGAACAGCTCCCAGCCGACGTCCTCGATGGTGGCGCTGCCGCTGGCGATGCTGCCGGCGTCGAGGTCCATCAGGTCGTGCCAGCGCTGCGCCAGTTCGGTGCGGGTGGCGACCTTGATCACCGGGACCGCGGCCAGGCCGTACGGCGTGCCGCGCCCGGTGGTGAAGATGTGGACGTTCATCCCGGCCGCCATCTGCAGGGTGCCGCAAATGAAGTCGCTGGCCGGGGTGGCGGCGTAGATCAGGCCCTTTTGCTGCAGCTTGTCGCCGGGCGAGAGCACGCCGGTGATGGCCGTGCTGCCCGACTTGACGATCGAGCCCATGGCCTTTTCGACGATGTTCGACAGCCCGCCCTTCTTGTTGCCGGGCGTGGTGTTGGCGCTGCGATCGACGCCGCCGCGCACCAGGTAATCGTCGTACCACTGCATCTCGCGCACCATCGCCGCCGCCACTTCAGGCGTGGCGGCGCGCGCCGTCAACTGGTCGATGCCGTCGCGCACCTCGGTCACTTCGGAGAACATCACGGCGCCGCCGGCGCGCACGATCAGGTCGGTGGCGTAGCCCACCGCGGGATTGGCGGTCACGCCAGAAAACGCGTCGCTGCCGCCGCACTGCACGCCCACCACCAGGTCGGACGCCGGGCAAGTCTCGCGCTTGCGTGCGTTCAGCTCTTGCAGGTGCTTTTCGGCGGTGCCCATCAGGGAGTCGACCATCGACATGAAGCCGACGTGCTGCGCATCCTGCAGCGTCACCACCGACGGCGCGCCGCTACCGATGGGGATGGCGCCGGCCGGGAACAGCCGCGCCGGCGGCAGCTTCTCGCAACCGAGGCTGACCACCATCACGCTGTCGCCGAAGTTCGGGTTCTTCGACAGGTTGCGGATGGTCTTGATCGGGATCTCGGCGCCGGGCGCATCGATCGCCACGCCGCAGCCATACACGTGTTCGAGCGAGACCACGTCTTCCACATTCGGATAGCGCGGCAGCAGTTCGGCCTTGATGCGCTGGACCGCGTAGTCGATCACGCCCGACACGCACTGCACGGTGCTGGTGATGGCCATGATGTTGCGGGTGCCGACCGAGCCATCCTTGTTACGATAGCCCTCGAACGTGTAGCCTTCCAGGCGCGGGCCGGCGTCGATTGCATGGGTGCCGACCGGCAGGTCGTCGAGCGAGCGCGCGGCCGGCATGCGCAGCACGCATTCGGAGACCCAGCTGCCGCGGGCAATCGCGCCGTCGGCATAGCCGATGGTGACGCCGTAGCGGATCACGGCGGCGCCGTCGGCCAGGTCGTACAAGGCCACCTTGTGACCTTGCGGCACGGCTTCGATCAGCACCAGGCCGTCCGGGAGGACAGTCCCTGCCGGCAGCCCGCCGTCGTTGACGACGATGGCGACGTTGTCGCTGGCCTGCATGCGGATGGTGCGCGGAACGTGGTGGTTCATGTTTCTGGCCTGTGGGTTGGCTATTCGGGGAGGATCATTTTTAGTATGCCATAAATAAATCGAATGCGGCTAGTCCACCTTGCGATTTTGGCCGGACCAAATTAGAATGGCCTGACCAAAACGCACTCACCGCAGTGATCCGGGACCACCTGGGCGCTGACAAACCTGCAACACAAGAAAAGCAGTACCGACACCCGGTAACACAACAAAGCGATTGGAGACACATGAAAGGCCACCCACTGCACCTGCTTGCAGCCCTGCTCGGCTGCGCGCTCGCCTGCGGACCCGCCCTGGCAGAGGGCAAGTACCGTAATCCCGACAACAGCAACCTGGGCGACCCGGGCGAAGGCACCTACCCGATCCCGTATAAAAAGCCGGTGGTGGCCGAAGTGACCGCCCAGCTGCAGTCGATCCGGGCCTTCATGGACCGCGCCACGCCGACCCGCATCGTCAGCAAGAAGAGCGGCCAGCCGATCACCAATTTGAAGACCCCGGTTGCTGATGCCGTCTTTGAAAAGACCGCCGGCGACTACGGCATCCAGGTGTACGAAATGGGTGTGGTCCATACCGGCCTGCTGAAAGCGGCCCGGATCACCGGCGACGCCAGCTTCACCAACATGACGCGCCGTCACTTCCAGTTCTTCAACGATACGCTCCCCTATTTCCGCGCCCAGGAACAGCAGTTCAAGCTCGAGCGCGGCAACAGCTTCTCGCGCTTCCTCGATCCGCGCTCGCTCGACGACAGCGGCTCGATGTGCGCCGCCCTGATCCGCGCGCGGCTCGACAAGGTCGGTCCGGACCTGAAATCGATGATCGACACCTGCAGCGACTGGGTCGCCAAGCGCCAGTTCCGTCTGGAAGACGGCACCATGGCCAGGAAGCGCCCGCAGGAAGTCTCGTTGTGGGCCGATGACATGTACATGTCGATCCCGGCGCTGGCCGAGATGGGGCGCCTGACCGGCAAGCGCGAGCACTTCGACGATGCAGTCAACAATGTAGCCGGCATGTCGAGCCGCATGTTCAATCCGCAGCTGGGCCTCTACACCCACGGCTGGCACGCCAACCACGTTGATGCGCCGCGCTTCTACTGGGCGCGCGCCAACGGCTGGGCGGTGCTGGCCATGTCCGACCTGCTCGACGTGCTGCCGAAAGACCATCCGGGCTACCCGAAAGTGCTGGCCCAGCTGCGCGCGTCGCTCAAGGGCATCGCCGAGCTGCAAAGCGGCAGCGGCCTGTGGCACCAGATGCTGGACCGGAACGACTCGTATCTTGAAACCTCGGCCAGCGCCATCTTCACCTACGTGTTCGCGCACGCGGTGAACGAAGGCTGGATCAGCGCCACTACCTACGGCTCGATCGCGCAGACCGGCTGGAATGCGCTTACCACCCGCATCAATGCACTGGGCCAGGTCGAAGGCACCTGCGTCGGCACCACGCTGGCCAGCGACATGGTCTATTACTACCACCGCCCGACCAGCGTCGACGCCCTGCACGGCTACGGTCCGATGCTGCTGGCCGGCGCCGAGATCATTCGCCTGGTGAGTAATCCAAACTTCGACATCCAGCACAAGGTGCGTACCTATCACTACCTGCCCAAGGGCGGGGCCACCGACTACCGCGAACACCACTGATCCGGGGGAACCATGCAACGACCAAGAATGGCAGCGGCCCTGGCCACCATGCTGGGGGCGCCGCTCGCCCTCGGCGCGCAAGCGGCTTACGCGGCCGACCGCGTCGCCGTCACCGTGCAGCACGACCTGGCAATCGCACGACCATCCGAAACCATCTCGATCCCGTGGAAGGACGTCAACGCGGCGTTGCCGGGCGCGATGGTGCAGAAGATCGCGGTCAAGGATGCTGCCGGCCGCGTGCTGCCGCACCAGGTGACGAATATCGCGCCGCAAGCGAAAGACCCGAAGCACGAAGGCATCGCCTACGGCGAACTGCTGTTCCAGCACAGCTTCGGCGCCGGCGAAAAGAGCGCCGGCTTCACCATCGAGCGCATCGATGGCGTGGCGCCGCCGTTCCCGGTCAAGGCGTTCGCGCGCCAGGTGCCCGAGCGCCTCGACGACTTCGCGTGGGAGAACGACAAGATCGCGCACCGCACGTACGGACCCGCACTCGCCGCTCCTGCGCCGGTCGGCGTGGTCAAGGAAGTGCTGGTCACCAGTGGCCTGGATATCTGGTTCAAGCGGGTCGATTATCCGATCGTCGACCGCTGGTACAACAAGGGCCACGACCACTACCACAAGGACCAGGGCGAAGGCATGGACATGTACAACGTCGGCAAGTCGCGCGGCGCCGGCGGCAGCGGCGTGTGGGATGGCAAGACGCTGTACCCAAGCGTGAACTACGCCAGCTACAAGATCCTGGCCAATGGCCCGATCCGCGCCATCTTCGAACTGCACTTCGCGCCGTGGGACGCGGGCGGCCGCCAGGTCAGCGAAGTCAAACGCTTCACGGTCGATGCCGGCCACTGGCTCGACCGCATCGACAGCACCTTTACCACCGGCAGCGGCGACAGCGCCCCGCTCACGGTCGCCGTCGGCCTGAACAAGACCCCGGGCGACAAGGGCCAGGAGCCGAAGATCGCGGTCGGACGCGAAGGCAAGGTCTTGCTGCAGTGGGTCGAGCAAAAGAGCAACGACGCCTTCGGCACCGCCGTCGTGCTGCCGTCGGCCGAAGGCTTCGCCCAGGACCCGCTCAATGAACTGATCGTGGCCAAAGTGATGCCCGGTCAGCCACTGCGCTACTACGCCGGCGGCGCCTGGAGCCGCGCCGGCGAGATCACCAGCCGCGCCAAATGGACGCAAGTGACGCAAGACCTGGCCGCGCGCGACGCCAGCCCGGTGCGCGTCACCCTCGCACGACAACCGTAAGGAATCCCATGTCTTTTCACGCTAAACGCCGCGCGCTGCTGCGCACCGTTCCCGCTGCCTCGCTGATGCTGTCCGGTCTTGGACTGCATCGGGCAGCTCAAGCCCAGGATGGCGTCGCGGCGGCAGCCGCCGGCGCAGTTGCGGGCAACCCCGATCCGTGGAAGCGCGCCGCCGACATCGTCGCCCGCTTCGCCACGGCGCTGAAATTTCGCGACGAAGACTTCCCGATCACCGCGTACGGCGCCAAGCCGTGCAAGCTGGTGCAAGTCAAGGGCCAGGTCGAGTCGCTGGTCGAAGGCATGCTCGATACCCCGGCCGCGGGTTCGCCCGACTGCTATCCTGCGATCGCCGCCGCGATCGCCGCCTGCCACGCCAAGGGCGGCGGCCGGGTCCTGATCCCCAAGGGCGAGTGGTACTGCGCCGGCCCGATCGTGCTGCGCTCGAACGTGCACGTGCACCTGGCAGCCGGCGCGCGCGTCCACTTCGCGGCCAATCCGGCCCATTACGCGCGCCACGGCGAACATGACTGCGGCGCCAACGGCAAGCTGGTGCTGTCGCGCTGGCAGGGTAACGATTGCCTGAACTATTCGCCGATGGTGTACGCCATCAACCAGAGCAATATCGCCCTTACCGGCGAAGACTGGACCAGCATCCTCAACGGCCAGGGCGGCGTGCCGTTCGAGCCGGGCTTTGCCGAAGGGCCGGAATGCTGGTGGGACTGGAAGGGTCGCGGCAAACCCGTGCGCAAGCGCACCGAGGTGTATGCCAATCCGAACAACCCGGCGCTCGACAAGGTGGCGCCCGGGCTCGACGCGCAGCGCCAGGCAAGCATCCAGGGCGCGGGCGAGCGCTGGCAGACCGACGCGCGCTACCTGCCGGCGCTGTCCGAAGCCGGCGTGCCGCCAACGCGCCGCGTGTTCGGCCACGGCCACTTTCTGCGTCCCTGCATGATCGAACTGATCGGATGCAACAAGGTGCTGCTGCAGGGCTACCAGGTCAATGCCGCGCCGTTCTGGCTGCACCATCCGGTCGACTGCAAGGACCTGGCGATCCGGCGCGTGAACATGGAAAGCCTTGGGCCCAACAGCGACGGGTTCGATCCGGAAAGCTGCGACGGCGTGCTGGTCGACGAGTGCATGTTCAACAACGGCGACGACTGCATCGCCATCAAGGCCGGCAAGAACCTCGATACCGGACGCGGCGCGACGCGCAATGTGGTGATCCGCAACTGCGTGATGAACAGCGGCCACGGCGGCGTGACGCTGGGCAGCGAGATGGCCGGTGGCATCGAGCACGTGTATGCCGAGAAGCTCGAGTTCCGCAACAGCCATTGGAAGGACGACCCGCTGAACACGGCGATCCGGCTCAAGACCAACATGAACCGGGGCGGCTTCTTGCGCCACCTGTACGTGCGCGATGTGACGCTGCCGCATGGCGTGGCGCTTGAACCGGGCCTGTACAAGCCGCTCGCCGGCTCAACCGACATCAAGGAACCGGTGGCGTCCGGCGCCGGCGCCATCGTCACCATCGATTGCGACTACGTGCCGGGCGACGACACGATGCGCATCCGCCCGCCAGTGGTATCGGACATCGACATCCGTAATGTGCGCACCACGAATGTCGACACCGGCAAGGGCAGCTTCTCGTGCTACCAGGCCTTCGTGCTGCTGGGGCCGGTTGCGTCGAGCTTCAACGGCAAGTCCGGCACGCCGATCGTGCCGATCGCGCGCGTACGCATCAGCGATTCAGACTTTGGCACGCCGCGCAATACGGCCAAGCCATGGTTCGTGCACAACGCGGTCGACATCACGCTGGACAACGTCACCATCGCGGGAAAACGCTACAACCAGGTACTGAATAAAAAGACCTGACGGCGAACAGGTCAGGCCAATTTAAAATATTTTTTATTTGGCCCGACCAAAAATGCAAAAGTTGCCATAGAATTCCAAAACTGGCTCGACCAGAAATAAAAGCAGATGTAGCGCTACCGGCACCGACCGCCCCGATAAAAACGCATGGAGACAACATGACCCACCCTTCGCAGCGCACCGCCTTGCGCCAACTTACCCTGTGCCTGCTCGGCACGGCATCCATCTCGGCGCTGTCGCTCGGCCCCGCCTTCGCGCAAGAGGTCGCTGCTACGCCGGCCGGCTCGCCAGCCACTGCCCAGACTGTGGTCGTGACCGGCCTGCGCGCATCGCTGGAAAGCGCCCTGAACGCCAAGCGCCAGGAAAACGGCATCGTCGACGTCATCAAATCCGAAGACATGGGCAAGTTTCCTGACACTAATCTTGCAGAATCGCTGCAACGGGTGCCGGGTGTGGTGATCGACCGCGACGCCGGCGAAGGCCGCAGCATCACGGTGCGCGGCCTGGGTCAGGACTTTACGCGCGTACGCATCAACGGCATCGAAGGCCTGGCCACCACCGGCGGCACCGACAGCTCGGGCGGCACCAACCGCGGCCGCGGCTTCGACTTCAACGTGTTCGCCTCTGAACTGTTCAGCTCGCTCACGGTACGTAAAAGTTCGTCGGCCGACGTCGACGAAGGCTCGCTCGGCGCCACCGTCGACCTGCAAACGCTGCGCCCGTTCGACCTGCGCGGCCGCAACGCCACCATCGCGGTCAAGGGCAAGTACAACGATGGCTCGGAAAAGACCGATCCGCGCGTCGCCTTCATGCTGTCGGACACTTTCTTCGACCGCACCGTCGGCGTGCTGGTCTCGGGCGCGTTCTCCAAACGGCGCGTGCTGGAAGATGGCTTTTCAACCGTGCGCTGGGATAACGGCCCGTCCTCGGGCGGCTGGTGCGCGCCGCAAGGCATGGCCGCCAATCCGGCCAACTCGACCGCAACCACCTGCGGTCCGGCCGCGCAAGGCGCCGAGCGTTTGCCGAACACCCCTGCCAACATCGCCGCCTACAACGCCGCCAGCGACCCGAACAACTTCCACCCGCGCCTGCCGCGCTACGGCCGCCTGACCCACGACCAGGACCGCCTGGGCCTGACCGCCTCGGTGCAATGGCGCCCGCAGCGCGGCACCCTGCTGACCTTCGACATGCTGTACTCGAAGCTGGACGCGACGCGCCAGGAAGACTTTTTGCAGGCGACCTCGTTCAGCCGCAGCGCCAGCCAGGGCGGCAAGCCGCAGGTCGGCGTGCTCGAAGCCGAATATTCGCCGACCGGCCAACTGCTGTACGGGCGCTACAACAACGTCGACCTGCGCTCCGAACAGCGTTTCGACGAACTGAAAACCACCTTCACCCAGCCGACGCTGACGCTGGAACACAAGATCAGCGACAGCTGGAGCATGAGCGCCAAGTACGGCCGCGCCAACTCCAAGTTCCGCAACCCGGTGCAGACCACCGTGACGCTCGACGCCCTGAATGTGGACGGTTACGCGATCGACTTGCGCGGCAACGACCGCCGTCCGGTCATTACTTACCCGATCGACGTCAACGGCGCCGGCATGGGCCTGATCGGCGTGCCGCAGGTGGCGAGCGGCGCCCAGCCGACCACGGTGCCGAACACCACCACCAGCGAGATCCGCATCCGCCCTCAAGGCACCGACAACGTCAACAACGTCGGCCAGTTCGATTTGGCCTGGGAAGCGAGCGAGCACTTGACCTTCAAGGGCGGCGTCAACGGCAAGAAGTACAGCTCGGACACGTATGAATTCCGCCGCGTCAACCAGAACGACACCATATTCGCCCCTAGCGCTGGCGCCACTGGCCTCACCAGCAACCTGACCGGCTTCGGCAGCAACCTCGGCCTGCCGGCCGGGAATGCCAGCGGCTGGGTGGTGCCGAACCTGCAGGCGATCGCCGCCGCCTACGACATCTACTGCAACTGCATCAAGAGCGGCCCGGCCGGCGGCCCGGGCGATTTCACGCTGTCCTCGATCGAGAACGGCAATGCACGCGGTAACAACCGTTCGGTCACCGAAAAGGCCAACGGCCTGTACCTGATGGGCGAATTCCGCTACGACCTGTGGAATATCCCGGTGCGCGGCAATGTCGGCGTGCGCCACGTCAAGACCGAGCTGGAAACCATCGGCTACCAGGCGGCCGGCGGCGGTACTGCAGTGAAAGTCGAGCATGATTACAAGGACACGCTGCCGTCGTTCAACCTGGCCGCCAACATCACCGACGAATTCATCGTCCGCGTCGGCGCCGCCAAGGTGATGACTCGTCCGCAGCTGGGCTTCCTGTCGCCGGGCGGCAGCATCGCCACCACCGGCAACCTGTCAATCAACTCGGGCAACCCGTTCCTCAAACCGTTCCGCGCCAAGACCTTCGACACCAGCTTCGAGTACTACTTCGCGAACAAGGCGTTCGTCGGCCTGGGCCTGTTCCAGAAGAACATCGACACCTATATCCAGAGCCTGCGCACCAACGTGGCGTTCCGCGATTCGGGCCTGCCGCTGTCGCTGCTGCCAGCCAACTTCACGGGCGAGGAAGTGTTCCAACTGACCCAGCCGGTCAATACCGACGGCGGCAAGCTGAAAGGGTTTGAACTCAACTGGCAGCAGCCGTTCACCTTCCTGCCGGGCTGGGGCCGCAACTTCGGCACGCTGATCAACTACACCAAGGTGTCCTCAAAAATCAACTACGCCGTCTCGCCGACCAGCAACGAGAGCATCACCGACGACCTGCTGAACCTGTCGCCGAAATCGTGGAACGCGACGTTCTTCTACGACGACGGCAAGTTCAGCGCGCGCCTATCGGGCGCCAAGCGGTCGGGCTTCATCACCCGCGTGCCGGGCCAGAACAACAACGATGTCGAGGGCAAGAACGAAACCTTCAACGTCGATTTGTCGATCTCGTACAAGGTCAATGAGCGCCTCGAATTCACGCTCGAAGGGGTGAACCTGACCAATGAGGAGAATGACCAGTTCATCAGCCGTGCGCGCAACAGCGTGGTGGTGAACAATGTGACCGGGCGCGAGTACCTGGCTGGCTTGCGTTACAAGTTCTAAGCGCATCGACCCATCATGAAAGGCCTGCGTTTTCGCAGGCCTTTTTTACATCCGTCGCGTCCGGGTATCGGCGCGCGCCGGCAATGCGCTCATATTATCGAGACTCACCATTGCTGCGATTTCCGCCGGATGGGCCCCCGGTGGTGCTAGGCCAACCAGCCCCGTTTCCAGGGCCTTTTCCAGCGCCGGCACCCGGCCGTACGCCACCGGCGCCGCCTTTTGCGCCCCCGTTCGATCCGCCTTTGCCCGCGCCTGATTGCTGGCCGCCTTGCCCACCGCTGCTACCTTTACCCATGATGTTCTCCTTTTGAATGTCCACAGATGTTCAACCCGGTTTTACACCCCGCTGTCACGCGAGATCCATTACGAGCCGGAAGGTCGTCTTGACGTTCTTGTAGGCACCCCAGGAACTGGCCCCGATCGGCCCCTCCCAGAACCGCCCGCTGACCCAGCCTTGTTCCTGGCACCATTCATAAGCATCCCAGGCATCGATGAAGTCCAGCCCATGATGCTTCTCCAGCGGCAAGGCGCCCGACCACCCGGCATGCGGTGGGAAGTCGACAATCCACCGCTTCCGTGACGTGGTCGACACCCCGGAATCGGCGGGGAACGCCGGCACAGCTTCGCCAGCCTCGGCAAACCTTGGCTCGGACCAGGCCACCGCCGACGGTACATCGCGCGCTTGCCCGGCGCCGTCAGGCGCCGCCATTGGACGGGGCGGAAAGTGCTCCCAAGGGAAATCCATCTCCACGAGTCTTTCATAATGCGAAGAGAATATCGGGCGCAGTGCGCGCAGTTCCTTGATCGTCGGCAGCCGCAGCATGGCGCCAGTCTGGCGCTCTTTCCAGGCGCAGAACGCCTGAGCGTCTACCCAGCTGGCGCCAACCGGCAACGCCTCCGCAACCCCGTCATTGGCGCGCTCCCACGACTCATCATGCGCGTTGCGCCGCTCGCCGTAGCCACTCGCGGCCAGCATCGAGCGGAATTCACCGACGCTGATCATGCCGCTCACCGCCAGTGTGCGCCCGCCCAGCGTAACAATGCTGAACCCCGGAGGCAGCGCCTGTTCGCCACCCATATAGCCAGGGGGCGGCAGCTTTTCCTGATCGCACAGCCAGTCGTACAGGACTTCGGCGCTGCTGACAAGCCGACGCTCGGCCATGCTGCCGCCGCGGTCGTAAAACGCCTGCTCGGCCTCGTGCTCTTCTTTTTCGGCCCAGGTATCCTGGCGCAGGTAAATCATGCGCCGGCGTTCTTCCTTGCTCATCAGGCGGGCAGGAATGTCTGCCACGTCGATGCCAGGAATGCCGTTTTCATGGCCGCGCCGTGGCGGTTGATCTTCCCGATAGTCACGCCACAAAACGTCCCACCCACCGTCGTATCCACGCAGAACGACGAGGCGCTCGTTGAAGCGATGCACGTCGACCCATCCGGGGAGCTGCGCATCGAACACCTGGCGAAACGCCTTGACTGCCGATGCAAGCTGCGCCACGTTGCGCTCGCGCTCTGCGATGGACGAACCGTGCGGCCAGTAGGATTTATCCACCAGAGTGCGCACCGGCCCGGCGACCAATTTATCGTCGAGGAATCCCCACTGCCCCATTAACGCGGTGCGTTGGGAAAAAAGGTCGTTTGCATTTCGGGCTGCCGTGGCCGCATCGGTACTGGCCAGCGCGATGGCGGCCACCGGCGCGTCGCGGCCATTACCGCTATCCCACGCATGCCAATCCACGCCGTAGCCGAGGAAGATGCGTTTGGGTCGCGCTGCGAGATCGCTGAAGATGCGGTCGGCGAGTTGGCGCCGCGTCGGACCGCCATGTGGGCTGAAGTACAGGTCGATGCAGCCGCCGTGATCGGAAGGAAAAAGCCCGGCCCGGTGAGTGCATTCATGATGCTTGAGGAAGCGCTCGAATTCGGGCCAGCCCTGGTGCACGAAATTGCCGAAGTCGCCTGCGAAACCGAGGCGATCCACGATCGCATTCAGGCGGCGCCGATGCCGCAGCAGATCAGCCTCAGGACTGGGGACGCAATCTTTTGCGCCAGTCTTGATGTGGTCGGGCGAGATGCCGTGAAGTGGAATGGCATGGCCATCACGCAACAGAAGGTAGCCATGCGTAGGCTGTACGTTGGACTGGTCAGACACAGTGTTCTCCATTGAAATGCCATTAACTTTCCCCGAGGCCGCCAGTGGGAAGTAAATGGCCCAAATGGGCATGTGTCGCGATTGATTGTCGTACGAGGGTTCGATACGTGAGAACTTGCTCTCGGCGTTGGCGGCGCCGACGATCCTGCGGGGCGTCTCCAGCCCTTGCCGCAAGAATATAGTCCGACAGCCGACCTGTCAATGGGGCGATGAAAGAAGAAGCATGCCCACTTTGGGGTTCAGCTGACTGCACGAGCAATCGCGATCCCCGCCATGGCGGAAATCTTGCCCGTCTTGCCAGCCGTTTCCCCTGGCGTAGGCTACAATCGCGAGACCTCCAGGCAAGCGCCAGACGCAAGCGATCCAACCAACCCGTTAGCGAAAGACCCATGACCACCTCGAACGAGCACGATACCGGACTTCCCCTCGACATGACCATCTTCGGCGGCATGGGCGACCTTGCGATGCGCAAGCTGCTGCCCGCGCTGTACATGGCCTTCTTGCACGGCAACCTGCCGCCATCGACGCGCATCCTGTCGACCGGCCGCCAGGACTATGACCGCGCCGCCTACCTGGCGTTCGTCGAGGAGCATTCGCGCTCGTTCATTACTGAGGCCAACTTCAACGACAAGACCTGGACCGGCTTCCTCGAGCTGCTGGTCTATGTGCGCCTGGACGTCTCGGCCGCGCCGCTGTTCGACAGCCTGCGCGAAGCCTCGCGCGACGGCGCCCAGCGCGTGTTCTATCTCGCCACCGCGCCGTCGCTGTTCACGATGATCTGCGATAAGCTCGCCGCCACCGGCCTGGTCGACGCCAACGCGCGCGTGGTGCTTGAAAAACCGCTCGGCCGCGACCTGGCTTCGGCGGTCGAGATCAACGAGGCGGTCGGCAAGCACTTCGCCGAGTCGCAGATCTACCGCATCGACCATTACCTGGGCAAGGAGACCGTGCAGAACCTGATGGTGCTGCGCTTCGGTAACTCGATCCTGGAGCCGCTGTGGCGCGCACCGAACATCGCCAGCGTACAGATCACGGTGGCCGAAGAAGTCGGCGTCGGCAGCCGCGCCGGTTTCTACGACAGCGCCGGCGCGATGCGCGACATGGTGCAGAACCACCTGTTGCAACTGCTGTGCATCGTCGCCATGGAGCCGCCGACTTCGTTGTCGCCGGACGCGGTGCGTGATGAAAAGCTGAAGGTGCTGCGCTCGCTGCGCCGCATGTCCCTGGCCGACATCGCGCGCGACACCGTGCGCGGCCAGTACAGCAAGGGCGTGAGCGGCAACCAGGAAGCCAAGGGTTATCACGACGAGAGCAACGTGCCGGCCGACAGCCACACCGAAACCTTCGTCGCCCTGCGCGCGCATATCGACACCTGGCGCTGGTCGAAGGTGCCGTTCTACCTGCGCACCGGCAAGCGCATGCAGCGCCGCTCGTCGAAAATCGTCGTTGAATTCGCCAATCCGCCGTTTCCGTTGTTCCCGCAGTCGCAGGGCAGCGTCGCCAACCGCCTGGTGATCGAATTGCAGCCGGAAGAAGCGATCAAGCTGCAGATCATGGCCAAGCAACCGGGCAGCGGGATGGAGATGCAGCAGGTGGCGCTCAACCTCGATTTGCAATCGGCGTTTGCGCAGCGCCGCGCTGAAGCCTATGAACGCCTGCTGATCGACGTGGTGCGCGGTCGCCTGACGCACTTCATGCGCCGCGACGAGCTGGAAGCGGCCTGGGAATGGGTCGAGCCGATCATCAACGGCTGGGAGTCGCTGAACGAAAAACCGCATCCGTACGCGGCCGGGTCGTGGGGGCCGGCAGAAGCGTTCGCGCTGATGGCGCGTGACGGGCATGGGTGGGTCGAGTAAGCGGGTAACTGCGCATCGCAGGCCGGCCGCCCGGCCTGCTTTCTCACACCACTAGCGATCTTCGCGCGCCTTCAAATTGGCGCGCACACGGCCGAGCAGCGACATCAGCTCGGCCTTTTCTGGGTTCGACAGTCCGTCCAACGCCACCTCAGCCAATGCGTCGTTGTGCCGATGCAGGGATGCGCACACCTCCTGCCCCGCCGCGCTGAGCGACAGCCGCGTACTGCGCCGGTCTGCTTCATCGGCCACTGCATCGAGCAGGCCCGCGTCGCGCAGCCCCTTGATCAGGCGCGCCACCTGCGCCTTGTCGCGCCCCGAATGCGCCACCAGCTCGCTCTGCGTCGCGCCCGGATTGCGGGCAAAGTACATCAAGGACTTGACCTCCATGTGCGCGAGTTCATGCGCCCCGGCGCGCAGGCCGCGCAGCTGCTGCGAACGGTAGAGATGGACGATCGCATGCATGGCCTCGAGCGGATCGCCACCTGCCGGCGCACGTTTCGACACATGTTTTTGGTTGACTCTATCAACTTCTTTTTGCATAATGGATGACACTATCAACTAATTCTGGAGTGTAGCATGCCCGAATCAAGTGCGCCTGACAACATCCCCGTCATCGAACGGGTACGCCACGACCTCAAGATGCGCGAGGCCGAAGTCGTCCGCATCGACCGGCTCAGCCCCGGCTTCGTCGCCATCACCTTCAAGGGCGAGGCGCTGGCGGACTTCAATTCGCTCTCGTTCGACGACCACGTCAAGTTCATGTTCGACGGCGCCGACGGGCAGCAGGTGCGGCGCGACTATACGCCCCGTCACTTTGACCGTGATGCTTGCGAACTGACCCTCGAATTTGCGCTGCACGGCCACGGCGCCGCCGCCGAATGGGCGCGCACCGCGGGTATCGGTCAGCGTGCCATCATCGGCGGCCCGCGTGGCTCGATGATCGTCCCGCTGGCGATGGACTGGCACCTGCTGATCGGCGACGACAGTGCGCTGCCGGCCATCACGCGCCGCCTGGAAGAACTGCCGCAGGATGCGCGCGCCCAGGTCGTGATCCTGGCCGCTGCGGCCGACCGGCGCGGCTTTTTCACGCGCGCCGACGCCGACATCCACTGGGTCGAATCGGATCGCGAGCTGCTCGACGTGCTGGCCGGACTGCCATTGCAGGGCGGCGCCGGCATCGCCTGGGGTGGTGGCGAGGCGGCGCTGATGGTGCGCGTGCGTCAACTGCTGCTCGATAAGGGTTTGCCGCGCCAGGCGACCCGCGTGTCGGCCTACTGGAAGCGCGGCGTGGCGGACCATCACGAGCGTCTCGACTAAAACGTCACTTGCATCACTTCACCGGCGTCGGCAGCGGCGCGCCGGCGAAGTGCGCGACCAGATTGTCCAGCGCCAGCCGGCCCATCGCACGGCGCGCTTCCACCGTGAAGCTGCCGACGTGCGGCGTAAGCACCACGTTGTCCATGGCGCGCAGCGCGGCCGGCACCTGCGGCTCGTGCTCGAACACATCCAACCCCGCTGCGCCCAGACGTCCGCTTTCCAGCGCCGCAATCAACGCCGCTTGGTCGAGCACCGAGCCACGCGCGATGTTCACGAGCGTTGCGTCCGGACCCAGTGCCTCGAACACCTCGGCGCCGACCATGCGCGTGGTGTCGCTCCCACCCGGCATGCACAGCACCAGCATGTCGCTCTCCTGCGCCAGCGCCAGCAGCGAATCGCTGCGCTTTTCCGGCGCCGGGCCGGCGCTGCGCTGGTAGTAACGGATCTCGATGCCGAATCCTTGCAAGCGGCTGGCGACGGCCTGGCCGATGCGCCCAAAACCGACGATCCCGGCCACCTTGCCGCGCAGGCTGCGCGCCTGCGTCAAGGGCGCCTTGGCCGGCCAGCGCGCATCGCGCACGTAGCGGTCCAGCAGTGGCAGCCGGCGCACCGCGGCCAGCAGCAGCAGCACCGCGAAGTCGGCCACGTCGTCGGTCAAGACGTCGGGCGTGTTGGTGACGTGGATGCCGCGCGCGGCCAGCAGGTCCAGCGGCACAGCATCGACGCCGACGCCGTGCACGGTAACGATTTCCAGCGCCGGCAAGCTTGCCAGCAGCTGCGGCGTGATGCCAACGGTGCCGGTGGTCAGCACGCCGCGGATGCGCGCGGCGATAGAGGCGAAGTTCGCATCGTTCGCATCCGCGACACCCGGCATGAAATGACATGCAAATGCCGCCTCGACGCGCTCGCGTACTTCGGCCGACCAGACGCTGCCCAATACTAGAATTTCCGGTTTCATTCGTGCTTTCCCTGCTGGTTGGAGGTGATCTCGACATCGAGTATAGTACTGGCGCCGCACCGGAGCAGAGATTCACCATGCCGCATCACACGCCGCCCCACCTTCCCGCAGCCGCCAAACGCATCGCCTCGATCGACGTCGCGCGTGGCATCGTCATGCTCCTGATGACGGTCGACCATGTGCGCGAAACGTTCTTCTTGCAGCACCAGGTCAGCGACCCGATGGACCTCGCCGGCACCGACCCGGGCGTGTTCTTCTCGCGCCTGGCCGCCCACTTCTGCGCGCCCATGTTCGTGTTCCTCACCGGCTTGTCGGCCTGGCTGTACGCCAATCCGGCGAGCGGTCCGCGCGATGCCACAGGCTTTTTGGCCAAGCGCGGCGCCTTCCTGATCCTGCTCGAAATCGTCGTGATCAACTTCGCCTGGACCGGCAGCTTCACGCCGCACACCGTGTATTTGCAAGTGATGTGGGCGATCGGCCTGTCGATGCTGGCGCTGGCGCTGCTGCATCGGCTGCCGCTGGGCGTGCCGGCAGCGCTGGGCCTTGCGATTGTCGGTGGTCATAATGCGCTGGCCGGCGTCAGTTTCGAACCGGGCACGTTCGGCGCGGCGTTGTGGACGGTGCTGGAGCAGCGCGGCGTCCTGCCGATGGACACGGTGCGGGTCAAGATCAGCTATCCGCTGCTGGCCTGGATCGGGGTGATCCTGCTTGGTTATGCTTGCGGCCCGCTGTATGCGCGCGCCAGCGCGCCGGATCTGCGCCGCCGCGCGCTGGTGCTGGGCGGCGTGGGCTGCCTGGCGCTGCTGGTCGTGCTGCGCAGCTGGAACATCTACGGCGAGGCACTGCCGTGGGCGCCGCAGGCTGACTTCCTGCGCAGCGCGATGTCGTACCTGAACTTCACCAAGTACCCACCCTCGCTCGACTTCCTCTTGATGACGCTGGGCGTCGGTCTGCTGGTGCTGGCCTGGATCGAGCGCATCGACGCCGGCTGGACCCGCGTCGCCGCCGTCTTCGGCGCCGCGCCGCTGTTCTACTACATCCTGCACCTGTACCTGCTGTTGGCGGCGCAGCGCATCGCAGCGGCCGTGCTGAACCTGCCGCGCGCCGACTTCGACCATCTGTGGCAGGTGTGGCTGGCTACGGTGCTGCTGGCGGCGTTGCTGTACTGGCCGACGCGCCGCTTCGGCCAGTACAAGCGCGCCACGAGCAAGGCCTGGGTGAAGTACCTGTAGAAGTCGTGCCGGGCACGACCTCGTCTATACTGGCCGCACCATTGCGCCAGGAGCCGTCATGCCAGATCCGATCCGTCAAGCCACAACCCGCGTTGTCTGTTTCGGCGAGTTGCTGCTGCGCCTGTCCGCGCCCAAGGGGCGCCTGCTGCAGCACGCCGCGGCGCTCGACCTGTGCGTGGGCGGGGCTGAAGCCAATGTCGCGGTGTCGCTGGCTTGCCTCGGCCACGATGCGGCGATGGTCAGCCGGGTGCCCGACAATGCGCTCGGGAGCGCGGCGGTCGATGCGCTGCGCTCCCACGGCGTCGATGTAGCGCACGTTGCGCGCGCCCCGGGCCGGATGGGACTGTACTTCCTGACGCCGGGCGCGGTGCTGCGCCCTTCCGACATCGTCTACGACCGCGCCGGCTCCAGCTTCGCCGTGACCGATCCCGACACTTACGACTGGGAAGCGCTGCTGCGCGGCGCCGACTGGCTGCATGTATCCGGCATCTCGCCGGCAGTCGGCGACGGCCCGGCGCGCGCGCTGCTGGCGGCGATGCGCGCGGCGCGCGAACTGGGCGTGCGGGTGGCGTTCGACGGCAACTACCGCGCCTCGCTGTGGGCGGCGCGCGGCAGCGACGGCGCCGCCACCCTGCGCGCGCTGATGGCGCAAGCCGACCTGGCGTTCGCCGGCACGCGCGACTTCGCCCTGGTGCTGGGCCGGCCCGAACTCGAACAGGCCGGGCGCGACGAAGACGCCGTGGCCGCCGCCTTCGCAGCATTTCCTCTTCTTTCCCACATCGCGCATACCGGCCGCCGCCAGCACGGTGTCGGGCAGCACGAGCTCGCTGCCCATTTGCACACCCGGAGCGGCAGCCACACGGCCGGCCCGTATGCCTTGCACCACATCGTCGACCGCATCGGCACGGGCGACGCCTTCGCTGCCGGCATCCTCGACGGCCTGCTGCGCGGCGCCGCGCCTGGCGAAACCGTTGCCTTCGGCCTGGCGGCAGCGGCAATGAAGCATTCGATCGTGGGCGACTTCAACCCTGCCTCGCGCGCACAGATCGAGGCCGTGATGGAAGGCGCGCTGGACGTACGGCGCTGATGGCGGCGCGCGCCGACCCGTCCCGCGCACAATGTAAATAGCTTTGCAGCACGACTTGATGGTGGTCGATTTGGCCCACCGCAAGCAACGGCGCGGTTCCTCGCGCGCGCCCTTGGACGACATGTGCGCATGGCGTACAGTCGCTTGATTGCCTTTTTGATGGGACCGTCATGTACGCAATGAACTTCACTACCCTCGATGCATTCGGCACGCAGGCCCTGAAGGACATGGACCGCCGGCGCCAGGCCAAGGGCGCGATGCTGGAACGCGCCGGCTACGGCCCGCAGCGCACGCCATCGACCGTGCTGCATGCGCAGCCGGGCCTGAACCTGCTGCGCTACGCCACCGGCGCCGACACCCGCGGCGACGCCCCGCCGGTGCTGCTGGTGCCGGCGCCGATCAAGCGCTCCTATATCTGGGACATGGCGCCCGACATCAGCGTGGTGCGGCGCTGGCAGGAACGCGGCTACCGCGTCTACCTGGCCGAATGGGTGCCGACGCCGGACGGCGACACCGAAGTCGGCCTGGCAGACTATGGCGACCGCCTGCTGGCCGTGTGCCAGAGCAAGATCCTTGAAGATAGTGGCGAAGCGCAGATGGTGATCGCGGGGCACTCGCTCGGCGGCATCCTGGCGGCGATCTACAGCGCCGTGCATCCGCACCAGGTTGCAGCCACGATCCTGCTCGAGGCGCCGCTGCGCTTTGCCCACGCCAACTGCTGTTTCACGCCGCTGGTCAAGGCCACGCCGGACGCGCGCGCCATTGCCGACGCGTTTCGCCACGTGCCGGGGGCCTTCCTCAACATGATGAGCGCGATGGCCGAACCGCAGGCTTTCCAGTGGGAGCGCGCGATGGACCGCTGGCTGTCCTTGACCGATCCGAAAGCGCTAGCCACCCACATGCGCGTGGAGCGCTGGACCCATGACGAGTTCGCGCTGCCGGGCAAGCTGTTCACCGACATCGTCGAGTCGTTGTACCGGCGCGACGACTTCATGGGGGGACGACTGGCGATCGGCGAGCGCAGCGTCGGGCCGCACGACCTGCGCGCGCCGCTGCTCAGTGTGGTCGACTTCCGCAGCAAGGTGATACCGCCGCAGTCGGTGCTGCCGTTTCATGAAGCGGCGGGGAGCGAGCGCAAGCTGGTGCTGTCGTATGGCGGCGATGTCGGCGTCAATCTGCAGCATGTGGGGGTGTTGGTGGGGCGCAGCGCGCACGCGATGTTGTGGCCGCAGATTTTTGATTGGATCGAGGGCAAGGATGCAGTGTCGGCGCTTGCGGCGGACACTGAAGCGGCGTAGGGCTGTACGGGATGCTGGACGTTCACATGTTTTTCCTTCGTCGTCAGCCCCGAAACCGTCATTCCCGCGCAGGCGCGAATGACGTAGTGAAGGCCGGCGAAGAAATTTCATGTGACGCGTTACGTTGCGCCCCCAATCGCGCGCCCCCCGCCGGGCGGACTCGTTATGATCCGAACCTGTTCCGAAAAGCGGGCGAGCGCCGGTGGTTCGACACGTTCCCCTCCGTCAACCACGCGCGGCGCCGTGATGCGACGCCGGGCAACGTGCCCCACTTCTCGACATGGATGCCATCGAAGCAAAACGCGCCGCATCGGCCCCGCCGGGCAACCGCGTGCGGCCCAGCATCGGCCTGCGTGAGGCGGTTGCCGTCATCGTCGGCGTCGTCATTGGCGCCGGCATCTTCAAGGCGCCTTCGATCGTCGCTGGCCTCAGTGGCGGCGCGGGCCAGATGTTCGGACTCTGGATCATGGGCGGCGTGGTGTCCCTGATCGGCGCGCTGTGCTACGCCGAACTGACCACCGCCTACGCCCATCCCGGCGGCGACTACCACTACCTGCAGCGCGCCTACGGCCGTTCGGTCTCGTTCCTGTTCGGCTGGGCGCGCTTCTCGGTGATCACCACCGGCTCGATCGCCCTGCTCGGCTTCGTGTTCGGCGACTACATGCAGCAGGCAATTCCATTGACGATGCTGGCGCCCGACTGGGGCAGCACGGCGTACGCGGTCGCCGTCATCGTCGCCCTGTCGGCGCTCAACCTGCGCGGCATCCGCGCCGGCGCCAAGGCCCAGACCCTGCTCACGGCCACCGAAATCCTCGGACTGCTGCTGATCGTCGGCAGCGCCGCCTTCTTTGCCGACCCGGCGCCGGCGACGGCCGCCACCACAGCGCCAGGCGACGCCGGCAATAGCGGCGCCGCCTCGCTCGGCATGGCGATGGTTTTCGTCCTGCTCACCTATGGCGGCTGGAACGAAGCCGCCTACATCAGCGCCGAGGTGCGCAGCGGCCCGCGCGGCATGGTCAAGGCGCTGACGCTGGGCATCGCCATCATCACCACGCTGTACCTGCTGGTGACCTGGGCCTACTGGAAAGTGCTCGGCCTCGAGGGCATGGCCGCGTCCGACGCGCTGGCGGCCGACGTGATGCAGCGCGCCTTCGGACCTGCCGGAGGCAAGCTGATCGCCGTGCTGGTGGCGGTCGCCGCGCTCACTTCCATCAACGCCACCATGATCGTCGGCGCCCGCACCGGCTACGCCATGGGCTGCGACTGGCGAGCGCTGCGGCGCCTGGCCGCATGGGACAGCGAACGCGGCACACCGACCGTCGCCATGAGCGTGCAGTGCGTCGCCGCGCTGGCCCTGGTCGGCGTCGGCGCCGCGCTCGGCAGCGGCTTCAAGGCGATGGTCGAATTCACCGCGCCCGTGTTCTGGCTGTTCTTCCTGCTCACCGGCATCGCACTATTCGTGCTGCGCCGGCGCGAACCAGCTGCGCCGCGTCCGTTCAAGGTGCCGCTGTATCCGGTCTTGCCGCTGCTGTTCTGCGCCAGCTGCGCCTATATGCTCTGGTCCAGCCTGTCTTACGTTTACAGCCAGACCTTGGGCGGCCTGAACGCGGCGTGGATCGGCGTCGCCGTGCTGGCCCTGGGCGGCGTGCTGCTACTGTTGCTGCGCGCCCGTACCGAATAACGACTCCAACCCGCGTCCACCTACCATAAGGAGATGTCCCGATGAACCCGCAACCACGCCGCCGTACCCTGCTGCTGTCCGCCGCTGCCGGCAGTTTGACGATGTTCCCGCTCGGGCGTGCGCTGGCGCAATCGACCGCGCCGGCGCTTGCCGCCCCGCCGCGCCTGGATGTGCCGTATGTGCCGACGCCGCAGGAAGTGGTCGACAAGATGCTCGAGCTGGCCAAGGTCGGCAAGAACGACGTGCTGTACGACCTGGGCTGCGGCGACGGCCGCATCGTCATTACCGCCGCCAAGGAACGCGGGGCGCGCGGCACCGGCATCGACCTCGATCCGGTGCGCATTGCCGAAGCGAAGGAAAATGCGAAAAAGGCCGGGGTGTCGGAACGGGCGGCGTTTCGCGTGGGCGACCTGTTCAAGACCGACGTGTCCGCCGCCACCGTGGTGACGCTGTACCTGCTGCCGACGGTGAATGCCAAGCTGCGCCCGCAGCTATGGAAGCAGCTCAAGGTCGGCACGCGGGTGGTGTCGCATGCCTTCGACATGGGCAGCGAATGGCCGGCCGAGAAGACGGTCGAGGTCGATGGCCGCACGATCTATTACTGGACCATTACCGAGGCCAACAAGAAAGAAGTGGCGGCCTGAACGCAGGGCATCGGGGAACCGGGAGGACGGCCAGTCACGCGCAGGGCGGCGGCAGCGTCGCTTGCGCGCATCCGGCACGTCGCGAGTGGCTTTGCGGCCACTATCCAGGATGATGGGATAATAACGTTCATCGTAACTGCACCGGGTGAACGGGTTTGAACCAGCTCCTGGCCATGCCCGCCTTCGTGCGCGTCGTCGACACCTGCTCCTTCAGCCGCGCCGCCGACCAGCTCGCGCTGCCGCGTTCGACGGTGAGCAAGCTGGTGGCCGACCTCGAATCGCACCTCGGCGTGCGGCTGATGCACCGCACTACCCGCAGCATCGCGCCGACCGCCGAAGGCCTGGCATACCACGTTCATGCAGTACGCCTGATCGACGAGGTCGACGCGGTCGATTGCGTGATCCGGGCCGGCGTCATCGACGACAGCGCCATGATCGGACGCCAGTTGCTGGCGCTCGAGTACGTCACCTGCGCCGCGCCGCCCGAGGTCTCGATCCGCTTGCCGACCCTGACCGCCTGCGAATAATCGCGTTCTTGCAAAAGCTGTTCGCCGTAACCCGGGGTCACGACGAATACTGGCTTGTCCATGGTTGTGCTTCCAGTGCGCGTTTCAGTGTTGGAAGCGATAGCGCAGGTGAAACGCAGCCTTCGCAACAGCCCGCAAACCCGACATCACGATGCATATATGTGGACAATCAACGACGAAAGCCGGCACGATACACATGCATAAATTTCCATATTGCATCCTGGTATTGACAATTAAATGAGAATGGTTATCATTCATGTAATTTCATGATACCCGGCTCGCGCTACCGCCCTGTAACACGCAAGCGCAGACGCAGCCACTCACCGTCAATAACAGGAATAAAGATGGATAAGCAGGTCACCACCGCAGCGCGTCGCACCACGAAAACCCTGGCCGCCGCCATTGGCCTGGCGTTCCCGATCGCCGCCATGGCGCAAGTCACCGACGCCGGCATCACCCGCATGCAGCAGGTCGAAGTACAGGCCCAGAAAGTGAGCGACAACGGCGCCTACACCATCGGCGCCACCCGCACCGCGACCCCGCTCGACATGTCGCTGCGCGAAACCCCGCAATCGGTGTCCGTGATCACGCAACAGCGCATCCTCGACCAGAACCTGCTCAACATCACCGACGTCGCGAATAACGTCACCGGCGTCTCGGTCAACCAGTACGAAACCCACCGCGGCGGCTTCGTCTCGCGCGGCTTCGACATCGACAACCTGCAGATCGACAGCATCCCGACCACCTGGAACCAGGCCTGGAGCTCGGGCGAAGTGATGGGCAGCCTGGCGCAGTACGACCGCGTCGAAGTGGTGCGCGGCGCCACCGGCCTGATGACCGGCGCCGGCAACCCGTCGGCCGCGATCAACCTGGTGCGCAAGCGCGCTACCAGCAAGGGATTGGCCGGCAGTGCCGAAGTGACGGTCGGCCGCTGGGACAAGCGGCGCGTGATGGGCGACGTCTCGACCAAGCTGAACGAATCCGGCAGCGTGCGCGGCCGTGTGGTGGCCGAGTACGTCGACAGCGACAGCTGGGTCAAGTACATCAAGAACAACGAACACACCTTCTACGCCACCGTCGAAGCCGACCTGAGCACCGCCACCAGACTCAGCGCGGGCTTCAGCCGCCAGCAGATTTCGCCGGAAGGCTCGATGTGGGGCGGCCTGCCATACCGCTACTCGGACGGCACGCTCACCAACTGGGACCGCTCGAAGACCACCGCCACGCCGTGGACGCGCAACGCCAGCTCGGCCAACAACACCTTTGTCGAACTGGACCATCGCTTCGACAATGGCTGGAACCTGCGCGCCACCTATACGCGCGGCGAGCGCGAAGGCGATTCGCACCTGCTGTACCTGTCGGGCGTGCCGGACCGCGTCACCGGCCTGGGCCTGGGTTCGTTCCCGGCCTCGTACCTGACCCATTCGGTGCAGAACGACTTCAGCCTGCACGCCAGCGGCAACTTCGCGCTCGGCGGTCGCCAGCACGAGGCCGCGTTCGGCTACCTGCACGCCGACAACGACTTCAATTCGGACCAGCGCGCCGCGACCTACCCGAGCCTGCCGGGCGTCTTCGCGCCGCCGGTCGGCGACATCAACAACTGGGACGGCAGCTACCTCGAGCCGACCTGGGCGCCGCGCGCCTTCTACGAGAGCAGCAAACTGACCCAGCAAGCCGTGTACGGCATGGCGCGCTTTACCCTGAGCGACACGCTCAAGCTGGTGCTGGGCGCGCGCCTGACCAACTACGAGAAGGAAGGCGTGGGCGTGTTCACCACCGCCTACCGCATCAAGCACACCAACGAAATCACGCCGTATGCAGGCCTGACGCTGGACCTGAACGACACCTATTCGGTCTACGCCAGCTACACCGACATCTTCCAGCCGCAGAACCTGAAGGACGTCAACGGCAACCTGCTCGATCCGGTCGTCGGCGAGAGCTCGGAAGTGGGCATCAAGGGCGAGTTCTTCGACCGCCGCGTGAATGCCGCGCTGGCCGCGTTCTACATCAAGCAGGACAAGCTGGGCCAGCCTGACGGCGTGTTCGGGCCGGGCAGCGGCCGACCGGTCGGCGAAGCCTACTACCGCGCGGCAGCGGGCGCCACCAGCAAGGGCGTCGAAATCGACATCTCGGGCGAACTCGCGCCGGGCCTGAACGCCAGCCTGGGCTACTCGATCTACCGCGCCGAAGACGCCACCGGCGCCGACTTCAACTCGATCTACCCGCGCAAACTGCTGCGCACCTACGCCACCTACCGCCTGCCGGGCGACTGGAGCAAGCTCAGTGTGGGCGGCGGCGTCAACTTCGAAGGCCGCACCTGGACCTTCGATCCGTCGCCGGTCGGCGGCGGCCTGGTCGAGCAGAAGTCGTACGCGCTGGTCAATTTGATGGCCCGCTACGACATCAGCAAGCAGTTGTCGGCCCAGCTGAACTTCAACAACGTCACCGACCGCAACACGTTCGCGATGTTCGCCGCCTACAACCAGATCACCTACGCGGCGCCGCGCAACGCCTCGCTGACGCTGCGCTACCGCTTCTGATCGAACCACGCAACACGTAAAAGCGGCGCCGCATCGTTTGATGCGGCGCCGCTTTTTTTGCCTTCACGCTTGCGCCGGTCAGGGCCTGCTTAGCACCAGGCCCGGGGTTATTTCAGCGCTGCGTCACCGCGAGCGCCGCAGCCTGTATTCCACAACTCTGCGCAACCGCCACCCCTCGCAACAAGGCGCGTCGCGCGCTACCGGCCGCGATGCAGGCTGTCACCTCGCGCGCATGGCGCTCGGCCCCGCTCAGCTTGCGTACCCAGCCGCGGAGCGGATCCAGATCCTGTGCGGTTCGCTGCAGCGCGCTGAATGGGCATGATCGGCGAGAGATTGAGGTTTTTTTGGGCACCCAAGAAACGCTACGTTGACCTGCTCTCGCTGTCCATCACAGTCAAGCGCGACCTTGGCCGCAGATCGACTGCATCGAGTTCCGCGTTGCAAACCAACCGTTTCGCCTCTCAGAACGCCATGTGCTGCATTCGACACAGATCCCGGCTACTTGCCGCTCAATATGGCTGAGCGGCGAATACTTGTTGACACTGTCACGTGGGAAAAATACAGTTTCATTATAGAAGACTGCATTCCGCGAAGAGAAACAGCTTTTATGCTTCCGGCCCATCGTGGCCGGGCATGCCAACAATATCGGAGACAGCACGAATGAAGAAACACATCATCGCGATGGCAGCGCTGTGCGCCTGCGTGTCGACCGCGTCGGCGCAGTCGGCCGTCACGTTCTACGGCATCATCGACGCCGGCCTCACGCGCCTGAGCAACGACGGTCCGCAGGGCGACGTCACCAAGGTCGACACCGGCCAGATGCAGGTTTCGCGCTGGGGCATCAAAGGCCAGGAAGACCTGGGCGGCGGCATGAAGGCCCGCTTCGGGCTGGAGGGCACGCTGCTCAACGACACCGGCGGCGCCGGGGTCGGCTACGGCACACCCTCGAACACCAGCCTGTTCGACCGCGAAGCGACGGTCGGCATCTCGAGCAACCTCGGCGCGCTTGACATCGGCCGCCAGAACATCGTCGGCATCATGTCGGTCGGGATGGCCGATCCGCTCGGTCTCGGCTTCGCGTCGAGCAGCCCGAACGTGCTGTTCTCGGCGATGAACAACGCGGCCGTGTATGGTCCGTACGGCGCCAACAACGGCGGCACCGCGCTGCGCCAGAATAACTCGGTCAAGTACACGTCGCCCGTGTTCAGCGGCTTCAGTTTCGCCCTGATGCGCGCCTTCGGCGAGCAGGCCGGAGACGCGCAAAAGAGTTCTTACCAGGGCGGCGCCGCGCTTTACAACACCGGCAAACTCAGTGTCGCCGGGGCCTATGCGCGCATGAAGAACGTCACCAACACCGACCTGCTGACTTCGCACGCTTACGGCATCAAATATGCCTTCCCGGCGGTGACGCTCAAGTCGACCTACTCGTTCAATGAACTGCGCAGCACCGGCCGCAAGATCGCGGTCGCCGGCGTCGGCGCCGACGTGCCGGTGGCGCCGATGTTCCTGGTCACTGCGGCGTATTATCACGTCAAGCGCTCGGGCGACCTGAAGGACGACGCCCAGCAGGCGATCCTGATCGGCCGCTATTTGATGAGCAAGCGCACCACCGGCTACGTGTCGATCGGCCACGCCTCCACCGACAGCGTGGTGCAGGCCGACCAGATCAACCTGGCCCAGAACTTCGTCGCGGTCGGCAGCGATTCCGCCAACCGCTTCACGATGGGCATCATGCACATGTTCTGACTTGCGCGCGCGGCCCGGGTTGTCTATCCGGCCATGCGCGCCAAAGGAACCCGGACTTTTTACGATGACGACAAACGACAACGCACACCCCGCGCCACCCGGCTTCGAACGCCTGAAACGCGGCGGCCCGTACATGGCCAACCTGGGCGAGCTGTATTGCCGCCGCAAAGATGGCGAGATCGTGATCGCCATGCGCATCACCGACCAGCACACGAACATGCGCGGTATCGCGCACGGCGGCATGCTGTCGAGCCTTGCCGATTCGGCGCTGGGACTCGGCCTGTCGATGCATTGCGAAGGTCGCAACTCGTTCGTGACCGTCAACCTGAGCACCGATTTCGTCGATGCGGCGCGGCCTGGCGACTGGGTCGAAGCGCATGTCGATGTGCAGAAGGTGGGTGCACGGGTGGCGTTTGCGAACTGCTTTTTGCAGGTGGGCGAACGGCGCATCCTGCGTGCAAGCGGTGTCTTTGCGGTGATGAATGCCTTGAGCGAGGAGCAGCTGGCGAAAGGCTACTAAGAGCGCCTGAAAAACCCTTCAGGGCAAGGCGCATGGGCGAAGACAGTACGGCTGTACGGCGAGCCCATGCAACGCAGCCGTGGAGGTTTTGTCAGGCGCTCTAAACCGTTCGCCATGTTCGCTGCGTCAGGATTCGAGTCGTCCTGCGATCTCGATCAGGCGCGGCCTGACTTCATCGAGCAGGAATTGTTTCGACACGCTCGACGCCGGCCCGCCGCAATTGATCGACATGAGCTGACTACCACCGATCGGCAGGAAGCCGACCGCGATGCCGTTCACGTCCTTTTGCCAGTCGCCGAACGACGTCGTGCAGCCATACCGGGCGTGGTCGCGCAGCCCTTTGTCGAGCCCCTCGCGCATGGCGTCGAACGCCGTTTCATCCAGCTCCAGCGAGCGGCTCAGAATATCCTTGCGCTCCTGCTCCGAGGCCCGCGCCAGATAGGCGCGTCCCAGCGCGGACGTCGCCAGCGGCATGCGCGAGCCGACCTGCAACGCCAGCGCCAGGGCCGCGCTGCTGCGGCAGACTTCCACATAGATCATCGACAGCCGGTCGCGCATCGCGATCGATACCGTGGTGCCCGAAAACTCGGCCAGCTCCTGCATCATCGGGCGCGCCAGCTGGCGGATGTCGAGCCGCGCCAGCATGGCGCTGCCCAGGCCCAGTGTCGCGGTGCCGAGCACATAGCGCCCGCCGTTTTCCTGGGCCAGGTAGCCGAGCGTGGTGAGGGTGTAGGTAATGCGGGTGACGGTGGACTTGGGCAAGCCGCAGCGCTCGGCGATCTGCTGGTTGCTCAAGCCCTTGTCGGCCGAGCGAAAGCACGCCAGCACCTCCAGGCCGCGCGCCAGCGCCGTAATGTAGTAGCGGTCTTCGGCGCCGCGCGGGGTGTCGGCCGCATCGAGCGATTCATTATTATCTGGATGGGTGCTGTCGCTCACGGGCATGGCCTTCGACTGGTAAATGGCAGCCGTCCAGGGTCGAACGGCTGTGTTCCATTTTAATCCAGTTTATTTCATGCTGCAAAACAGCTCCGCAATGGACACTTGGCTGCTTAGACGACACCGCGCGCCTTCAAGCCGGCAACGCGTTCCGCGGACAAGCCGAGCAGATCCTGCAACACGTCCTGTGTGCCCTCACCCAGGCATGGCGGCGCACTGCGCACCGGCAAGCGCTCGCCATCGAACCGATAGGGCGAGGCCAGCACCGGCACGCTGCCGACCTCGGGATGCGGCATGTCCTTCACCAGCCCTCCATCGACGGCGCGGGTGGACGTCAGCGCTTCGTGCAAGCCTGCCACTTCGCCGCACGGGATCCCGGCCCGGCTCATGCAGTCGAGCAGGTCCTTGCGCTTGCGGCGCGCCAGCTCGCGCTTAATCTCGGGCATGAGTTCATCGCGGTGCGCGGTGCGCGCCAGGTTGGTCTTGAAGCGCTCGTCCGCGGCGATGTCGGGCCGCCCGATCACATCGGTGCAGAAGCGGATGAACTGGCTGTTGTTCCCGACCGCCACCACCAGCGGGCCGTCCTCGGCTTCGTACACGCCGTACGGCATGATCGACGGATGGGCGTTGCCGTAGCGCGGCGGGTCGTTCCCGCGCAGCAGCGCTTCCAGGCCATAGTAGGCGGTGATCATCAGGCCGCAGTCGAACAGCGCCATGCCGATGTGGCGCCCCTTGCCGGTCTTTTCGCGCTCGTATAGCGCGGCCAGCACGCCTTGCGCCGCATACATCCCGGTCATCATGTCGACCGCCGCCACGCCGAATTTCAGTGGCGGCTGGGTCGGTTCGCCATTCAGCGCCATCAAGCCCGATTCGCCCTGGATCACCAGGTCGTAGCCGGGCCGCGCCGCTTCCGGGCCGGTGCGGTCGTAGCCGGTGATCGAGCAGTAGATCAGGCCCGGCTGCTCTTGCTTCAACGCGTCGTAGCCCAGGCCCAGGCGTTCGATGTCGCCGAACTTGAAGTTCTGGATCACGATGTCGCTCTTCCTGACAAGCTCGCGCGCGATCTGCTGGCCTTCGGGGGTTTTCAGGTCGAGACACACCGAGCGCTTGTTGCGGTTCACGCTGTTGAAGTAGGCGGTCTCGGTGGACCCGACGCGCATGCCCCAGTCGCGCGTGTCGTCGCCCCGCTCGGGGTGCTCCACCTTGATCACTTCGGCGCCCAGGTCGCCCAGCACCATCGCGCACCAGGGCCCGGCCAGCACGCGCGACAGGTCCAGGACCCGCACGCCGCTCAGGGGCAAAGCAGATTTATCAGTCAACATAACACTCCAGATACCCGGCGTCTCCCATGGGGACCGGTAAAACTATTCTTGTCGATGCTTGCCGTTCGCGTGGCGCAGCGCCACGAAATCGGGCGCGCGCTTATCAAAAAAGGCCTTGATGCCCTCTTGCGCTTCGTCGTCGCCCTGCGCCTGCACCATCAGCGCCGCTTCCAGATCCAGTTGCTCGCTCAGCGTCGCGGCGCCGGCATTCTCGCACAGCTGCTTGATGCGGGCATTGGCGTTCGCGGGACCGTTCGCCACGCGCGCCGCCAGCACCAATGCTTGCCTGAGAGCCTGCCCAGGCTCGCTCAAACGGTTGACGGCGCCCAGTGCATGCAGCCGCTCGGCCGGCAAGCGTTCGCCCAGCAGGCAGAACTCGGTCAACAGTTGGCGCGACAGGAAGCGCGACAGAAACGCCGTCGCGCCGCCGTCCGGGTTCAGGCCGACCTTCACATAGGCCATCGAGAAAAAGGCGTCGCGGCTCGAGACCAGCATGTCGCAGGCCAGCGCCAGCGACAGACCGGCGCCGGCCGCCCCGCCCTCCACCGCCGCGATGACGGGTTTCGGGCAAGCGCGGATTGCGCGCACCTGATCGTGCAGGCGCTCGACTTTCAAACGCCGCTCGTCAGGCGCCAATGCGCTTCGCGTTGCAAGCTGGCGCAGGTCGCCGCCGGCGCAAAAGAAATCGCCGTCGCCGGTCAGGACGATGGCGCCGATGGCCGGGTCCTGCGCGGCCTCTTCAAGCGCAGCCGGCAGCGCGTCGTACAGCGCCGGTGTGATGGCGTTCCTCGCCGCCGGGTTGCTGTTGACCAGGATGCGGACCGCGCCTTCGGTGCGCGTCAAGAGTCCGGGTTGGCTCATGCCGCCTGCGCCTCAAGCGCGCGACCGAGCGCGATGTAACGCTCCAGGTGATGGTCTTCGTCGCCCAGCTGATGGTCGATCATCACCAGGCGCTTGGCGAAGTGCGCCATCGGCAGCTCCCAGGTCATGCCGATGCCGCCGTGCAGCTGGATGCATTCTTCCGCCACCAGGGTGCCGATGCGGCCGATGCTGTACTTGGCGGCGGACAGTGCGCGTTCGCGCGTGAAGCGGTCGGCATCGAGCGCGGCGGCGGCGTTGATCACCGCCGACCGCGCTTGCCCGATCTCGAGCAGCAGGTCGGCCATGCGGTGCTGCAGCGCCTGGAAGCTGCCGATCACGACGCCGAACTGCTTGCGCGTGCGCAGGTAGTCGAGCGTTGCTTCCTTGGCCGCTTCCATCGCGCCCAGCGCTTCCGCGCACAGGGCCAGGATGCCACGCCCGACGGCGCGTTCGAGCGCAGGGTAGCCCTGGCCTTGCGCGCCCAGCAACGCGTCGGCAGCGACACGCACGCTGCTGAAAGTGATGTCGGCCACACGGCCGCCGTCCATCGTCGGCGTGCCGACCATGGTGATACCGGCCGCATCGGCCGGCACCAGGAACAGCGAAATGCCACTCTCGTCGTCGACCGCGCCCGACGTGCGCGCCGACACCAAGATCAGCTGCGCATGGTCGGCGTTCGCCACCACTGCCTTGACGCCATCGATGATCCAGCCGTCGCCATCGCGCCGTGCGGTCGTCGTCACGCGCGACAGTTCGTAGTGCGACTGCGGCTCGTCATGCGCAAATGCGGCAATGACCGAGGCATCGGCGATCTGGCCCAGCACCGCCTTCTGTTCCTCGCTGCCGGCTGCTGCAATCGCTTCCGCCGCCAGCACCGCGCTGCCCAGAACCGGCTCGAGCACCAGGCCGCGCCCCAGCGCCTCGAAGACCACGGCGATGTCGAAACCGGCGCCGCCGAAGCCGCCGTCTTCTTCGCGCAGCAGCGCGCCCACCACGCCCAGTTCGGCGAACTGCTGCCACATCGGGGTCGAGAAGCCCTGCGCCGTGGCGGCGGTCTTGTTGCGCGCTTCGATGTGGTATTGCTCGGCGATGAAGCGGTTCAGGCTATCGGCCAGCATGCGCCGTTCTTCGGTATGTTCGAAGTTCATGTCCTTGTCCTTACAGTCCGAGGATCATCTTGGAGATGATGTTCTTCTGGATTTCGTTCGAGCCGCCGAAGATCGACAGCTTGCGGTTGTTGAAGTACTGAGCCGAAGCGGCGGCGGCGAAGTCAGGGCCGAAGGTCGGGCCGTCATTGGCTGCGTCAAGCATGTCCTGGCTGAACGGGCGCGCGTACACGCCCATCGCGCGCCGCGTCAGCGAGTTGATCTCCTGGCGGATCTCGGTGCCGCGGATCTTGAGCATCGAGCTCTCCGCGCCCGGCACGCCGCCGCCGGCCACCGCCGCGATCACGCGCAGGTTCGTCGTCTTCATGTTCTCGAGGTCGATCTCCACCCGCGCCAGACGCCGCGCAAACGACGGGTCCTCGGCCAGCGGCTTGCCGTTGCGGGTCTGCTCTTGCGCGATGCGCTTCAGGCGCGCCAGCGCGGCGACCGAGAAACCGACGCCGGCGATGTTGGTGCGTTCATACGTCAGCAGGTACTTGGCGCAGGTCCAGCCGCGGTTCTCGTCGCCGACCAGGTTCTCGATCGGGACGCGCACGTCGGTGAAGAACACCTCGTTGACTTCGCGCTCGCCGTCGAGCAGGACGATCGGGCGCACGTCGACGCCCGGCGAATTCATGGCGATCAGCAGGAAGCTGATGCCTTCCTGCTTCTTGGCGTCGCGGTCGGTGCGCACCAGGCAGAAGATCATGTTGGCGTGCTGGCCGAGCGTGGTCCAGGTCTTCTGGCCGTTGACGATGTAATGCTCGCCATCGGCGTCGACACCCTTGACCGCGCTGCATTTCACCGCTGCCAGGTCGGAGCCGGCGCCCGGTTCCGAGTAACCCTGGCACCACCAGTCGGAGCCATCCAGGATGCGCGGCAGCCAGTAGGCTTTCTGCGCTTCGTTGCCGTACTTGATCAGCACCGGCCCGAGCATGTTGACGCCGAACGGCACGATGCGCGGCGAATTGGCCAATGCGCACTCGTTCTCGAAAATGAATTTTTCGATCGCGCTCCAGCCCGGGCCACCGTATTCTTCCGGCCAATGATTCGCCAGCCAGCCACGTTCGTTGAGGATCGCGTGCCAGCGCTGCATGTCGTCCTTCGACAGGTGCTTGCCGTTGGCGACCTTGTCCGAGAGTTCCTGCGGCAGCTTTTCAAGCAGGAAGGCGCGCACTTCGTCGCGGAAGCGTTCTTCTTCAGGGGTGAAATTCAAATCCATGACGATCCTTTAGAAAATCTCGAACAGGCCTGCGGCGCCCATGCCGCCGGCGACGCACATCGTGACCACGGCGTACTTGGCGCCACGGCGTTTGCCTTCCAGCAGAATGTGGCCGGCCAGGCGCGCGCCGGTCATGCCGAACGGGTGGCCGATCGAAATCGCGCCGCCGTTCACGTTCAGGCGTTCGTCGGGTATGCCCAGGGTTTGCTGGCAGTAGATGGCTTGCGAAGCAAACGCTTCGTTCAGCTCCCACAGGTCGATGTCCTGCACGCTCAGGCCGAAGCGCTTGAGCAGTTTCGGCACCGCGTACACCGGGCCGATACCCATTTCGTCCGGCTCGCAGCCGGCCACCGCCAGGCCGCGGAACGCGCCCAGTGGCTTCAAGCCGAGGCGCTCGGCCTCTTTCGCTTCCATCATGACGCAGGCCGAGGCGCCGTCGGACAATTGCGAGGCATTGCCGGCGGTGACGAATTTACCGTCGCCCATCACCGGCGCCAGCTTGGCCAGGCCCTCGTAGGTGGTGCCGCGACGGTTGCAGGTGTCTTCGCCAATCGTCACTTCGCGCTGGGTCACTTCCCTGGTCTCTTTATCGGTGACCGCCATGATCGTGGTGCAGGCCACGATTTCATCCTTGTAGCGCCCGGCCAGCTGCGCTTCTTCGGTCTTGCGCTGCGACTCGAACGAGAAGCGGTCTTGCGCTTCGCGGCTGATGTTGTAGCGTGCGGCGACGATGTCGGCGGTGTCGATCATCGGCAGGTACAGGTCCGGCTTGTTCTCGAGGATCCACGGGTCGAGGCTCGGGTCGACGCCACTACCCTTGTCGCGGCCGCGGATCTGCGAAATGCTTTCCACGCCCCCGGCGATGACGGCCGGCGCGCCGCCGACGATGATCTGGCCGGCGCCGATCGCAATCGCCTGCAGGCCCGAGGCGCAGAAGCGGTTTACGGTGGTGCCGGCGATGGTGATCGGCAGGCCGGCGCGGATCACGGTCTGGCGCGCGATGTTGCGCCCGGTCGTGCCTTCCGGGTAGCCGCAGCCGAGGATCGCATCTTCGATCATGGCCGGGTCGATGCCCGAGCGTTCGACTGCGGCGCGTACCGCGTAGGCGGCCAGCTGGGCGCCGGGCGTGATATTGAATTCGCCGCGGTGGGCCTTGGTCAAAGGCGTACGGGCGGTTGAAACGATGACTGCTTCGCGCATGGCGAGTCTCCAGTTCTGTTTTTTAATGGATGCTGCTTTATTTGTTCAGGCTTGCGAAGTCCGCGCCTTTTTCGCCAAGTTCCACCAACAGCGGCGACGGCTGCCAGAAGATCGGGTCTTCCTGGGCGAATTCGCGGATGTCGGCCAGGATCTTCGGCAGGCCGACCGTGTCGGCGTACTTCATCGGGCCGCCGCGATAGCGCGGGAAGCCGTAGCCGTGCACGAAGGTGACGTCGACGTCCAGCGGGCGCAGCGCGATCTTCTGGTGCACCACGTTGGCGCCTTCGTTGATCATCGCGGCCAGGTAGCGGCGCACGATCTCTTCGTCGGTGAACGTGCGCGGCGTAACACCGGCGCGGGCACGCTCGGCTTCGATGATCGCTTCGACCTCCGGATCGAGCGTGCCGACGCGGGCGCCGTCCGGATACAGGTAGTAACCGCGCCCGGTCTTCTGGCCGAACCAGCCGCGTTCGCACAAGCGGTCGGCGATTTGCACATAGCGGGCGCGCAGGTCGCGTGTGGCGGCGCGGCGCTTGCGGGTGGCCCAGCCGATGTCGCCGCCGGCCAGGTCCGAGACCTGGAATGGCCCCATCGGGTAGCCGAAGTCGCGCAGCGCCTTGTCGATCTGGTAGGGCGACGCGCCGTCTTCCATCATCGCGTGCGCGGCCTGGCCGTACACCGCCAGGATGCGGTTGCCGATAAAGCCATCGCACACGCCGGCGCGCACCGGGGTCTTGCGCAGCTTCTTGGCCAGCTCGAAAGCGGTGGCGACGACATCGGCGGATACCTTGGCCGGCACCACGATCTCGAGCAGCTTCATGATGTTCGCGGGCGAGAAGAAATGCAGCCCGACCACGTCTTGCGGACGCGAGATGCCGGCTGCGATCTCGTCGATGTCGAGGTAGGAGGTATTCGTGGCCAGCACCGCGCCCGGTTTGCAGACCCGGTCCAGTTCCGCAAACACCGCGTGTTTGACGGCCATGTCTTCGAACACGGCTTCGATCACCAGGTCGACCTGGGCCAGCGCATCGTATGAAGTGCTGCCACTCCAGCGCGCCATGGTGGCGTCCCTGGCGTCAAGCTTGATGCGGCCCTTGGCCACCAGAGCGTCATACACCTTCTCGACGTTCCTGCGGCCACGCGCCAGTGCTTCGTCGTCGCGCTCGATCATCGTTACCGGCAGGCCGGCGTCGAGCGCGGCGACCGCGATGCCGGCGCCCATGGTGCCGCCGCCGACGATGCCGACGCTGTTGACGGGACGCGGTCTGGCTTCGCGTGTTTCCGGCGCCTTGGCCGTTTCGCGTTCGGCGAAGAAGGCGTGTACCAGGCCGGCGCGCTGCTCACTGTCCAGGCATGCCATGAACAGCGTGCGCTCGAGCGCCAGGCCTTCGTCGAACGGCAAGTCGACCGCGCCCTGCACCGCTTCCACGATTTTCAGCGGCGAGAACAGGCCACGCGATTTTTTGGCAGTTTCAATGCGAGCAGCCTCGATGGCGGCTTTTTGAACATCCACATCGGCCAGCGCAGCACAGTCGCGCGTGCGGCGCACCTTGGCGCCCGTCTGCAGCAGTTCGCGGGTGTAATCCAGACCCGCAGCGACCGGATCGTCACCTTCGACCAGCCGATCGACCAAGCCCAGTTTCGCCGCTTCCGCAGCGCCGGCATGGCGGCCGCTGAGCATCAGGTCAAGCGCGGCAGCGGCGCCGATCAGACGCGGTGTACGCTGGGTGCCACCGGCGCCCGGCAACAAGCCAAGCTGCACTTCGGGCAGGCCCAGCTTGGCGGCAGGCAGCGCCAGGCGGTAGTGCGCGGCCAGCGCGATTTCCAGCCCGCCACCCAGTGCCGCACCGTGGATCGCAGCCACCACCGGCTTGGTGCAGGCTTCGATGCGGTTGCAGACGTCGGGCAGGAACGGCGCCAGCGGCGGCTTGCCGAACTCGCGGATGTCGGCGCCGCCGATGAAGGTCTTGCCGGCGCCGATCAGCAGTACGGCCGCGACATCGGCATCGGTATCGGCCGCTTCGATCGCGTCGAACAGGCCCTTGCGGACGTCGACGCCGAGTGCGTTGACCGGAGGATTATCGATGGTGACCACGAGGATGTCGCCGTGCATGGCACGAACGACCGGGGCGGATGCGCCGGTTTGCATGAACCTGTCTCCTTTGTTTTATGATTGAAACCTATACTGGTT